>Ga0247741_1000083_pt1 | contig 72522 bp, 74 predicted proteins | sample UWRJL213509R2_FD_180945 | JGI IMG/M metagenome (GOLD analysis project Ga0247741, IMG submission 180945) | Plant litter microbial communities from Arlington Agricultural Research Station in Wisconsin, United States - UWRJ-L213-509R-2 | ecosystem: Environmental > Terrestrial > Plant litter >... | reverse complement strand
CCGCGATGATGCCGTCGAAGGTCGCGACGCTGGACTCCGCGCTGTCGATATAGATCGAGAGCTCGGTCCCGTCTCCGCCGCCGTCTCCACCCGAGCTGCAGCCTGTGGCGGTCAGCGCGACCGCCAGGGTGCCCGCCGCGATGACCAGTCTTCTCGACCGTTGAGATCTCATCCCTTACCTCCTTGTAAGACCCGGTCAACACTGACTCGGCTCGGATTGACAATTGAATCGCTTCAATTGGGACAACCCTAGGACTGGCGGTGGAGGCTGTCAATGATTTCGGGACGAATAATTGAAGCGCTTCACCGGAGCACGGCCGGATGCTAGGAGGGTCGGCTCCTAGGAGGTCGACTGGCGGGGGATCAGCTCGGGCTCGAGCACCACGCGGCGGTGCACGTGGTCGGCCACGCCGTGCAGGATCTCGTCGGCGAGCAGGTTCATCGCCTCCGCGCCCATCTCCTGCCCCTTCATCGCGACGGTGGTGAGGGTGAGCCGGCAGCTCGGGGCCGAGGTGTTGTGATCGCAGCCCATCACCGCCATCTCGCGGGGGATGTCGACGCCCAGGTCGGAGGCCTGCTCGATGAAGCCGACGGCAAGGTTGTCGCTGACGCCGATCACGCCGTCGGGACGCTCGGACGCGTCGCGGGCCACCACCTCGCGGGCGGCCTCCGCCCCGGCGTCGGCGTCGAAGTCGGTGGTGTGCACCTCCTCGAGGCTCACGAGCCCGCCCGTCTCGGCGATCGCCCGGCGCACGCCGATGCGGCGCAGGCGCACGGGCTGCACCGTGTCGTCGCTGCTGACGAAGGCGATGCGGCGGCGCCCGAGGTCGATCAGGTGCCGCGCGGCGAGGTAGCCGACCATCTCGTTGTCGACGATCACGCAGCAGGTCTGGTCGCTGCCCGGGTCGAAGTTGACCAGCACGGCGGGCACGTGCCGCTTCGCCAGGCGCCGGATCTGGTCGCTCGAGTCGTGCATCGGTGCGAGGAGGACGCCGGCCACCCTGGCCCCGATGAAGGACTCGACGTTGGCGTTCTGCACCCCGAAGTCGTTCTCGCTGCCGGCCAGCAGCAGGTTGTGCCCCACGGCGCGCGAGGCCGTCTGCGCGCCGCGCGCCAGCTCCACGAACAGCGAGTTCGCGAGGTCGGTGACGACGAGGCCGATGTTCGACGAGCCGCCGGTGGCCAGCGAGCTGGCGTTGGTGTTGCGCACAAAACCGAGGGCCTCGATCGAGCGCGTGACGCGCTCCGTTGTGCCCTCCTTCACCTTGTGGGGGTGGTTGAGCACGTTCGAGACGGTCCCGGTGGAGACTCCGGCGTGCCGGGCGACATCGTTCAGGTTCGGCGGTCTGCTCGCGGTGGTGGCCACGATCACGTCCTTCCTGCGGTACCTCTGGCTTCCGCCCCACCATACCGGGCAATTGAAGCGCTGCAACGCGCGGGCCGCTTCCAGCGCATGCGCTTCCTGTGTGCGCGCTGTGTGTGAGTGCAGTGCTGGAACAGGTTCGCGCGACGGCGGGTTGCATCAGGTACAAGCCGATCCCGCTAACGTCGTAGTAGCGGGACCGGTACACAAGCAAGGAGGCCACACGATGAGTGCAATTACAGAGAAGGCGACGCTGGCTGGCGGCTGCTTCTGGGGCATGGAGGAGCTCGTGCGCAAGCGCGAGGGCGTCATCTCCACCCGGGTCGGCTACACCGGAGGCGACACCCCGAACGCCACCTACCGCAACCACGGCGACCACGCCGAGGCGATCGAGATCACCTTCGATCCCCAGAAGACCAACTTCCGCGAGCTGCTGGAGTTCTTCTTCCAGATCCACGACCCCTCGACGAAGGACCGCCAGGGCAACGACCGCGGCCGCAGCTACCGCTCCGCGATCTACTACGCCGACGCCGCGCAGGAGGCCGTCGCCCGCGACACCATCGCCGACGTCGACGCCTCCGGAATCTGGCCGGGACCGGTCGTCACCGAGGTGGAGCCGCTCGGCGACTTCTGGCTGGCCGAGGACGAGCACCAGGACTACCTGCAGGTCTACCCGAACGGCTACACCTGCCACTTCGTTCGGCCCGGCTGGGTCCTGCCGCGCCGCGAGCAGGTCGCGAGCTAGGCCCAGCGCACACAACGCCCGTCCTCCGGTCTCGGAGGGCGGGCGTTTCGGGTCTATGGAGCGCGAGCGGTCGGAACTTGCGGCAAAGTGCTGCTTTCCGACCAGAATGCAGCGATTTGCCGCACGTTCTGTGGCGGAGGCGACGTCGCCGCTGGTCAGGCAGGCGGCGGCGCGAGACTCGTGATCACGTCGAGCGAGCGCGTCTCGGTGTTGACCGAGTGCACCTCGACGCGCTTCGAGCGGCGCAGGTAGCGTCGGGCGCCCGGCGCGGCAATCAGGTTGCCGAGCACGAGACCGGCACCGATGCCGAGCGCCACGAGCACGGCGGCCACGAAGGCGAGCGAGGCGCCGGGCGCACCGGCCATGAAGTCGAGCAGGGCGGACGACACCGCGAGGCCCGGCAGCAGCGATCCGCAGAAGGCGGGGACAGCGATCACCGCAGGGGAGGTGCGCAGTCGCACGGCGATCACGGTGCTCAGGGCTCCGAGCACAGTCGCGGCGAGGAAGGTCGCGCCCAGCCGGGGCACGTCGCCGAGCATCATCAGCCCGTGCAGCACCAGCGCGCTGAGCAGCGAGGCGCCCATCGCGATCGGGATGACGCGGGCGCTGGCCCCCCAGACGAAGCAGTTGGCGCCGGCCGCGAGAACCGAGGAGATCAGCAGCAGCCAGAGCGGGAGCGTCTGGAGGGAGATGTTCGCCGGGTCCACCTCGATGGACAGCCCCGACGTGATCGCGATGCCGGCGGGCACACCGCAGACGATGCTCCCGATCGTGAGCGCGATGATGAGTCCGCGGGAGAGCGCCATCGAGCGGAAGCCGGAGATGGCGTCCTGGGCCCAGGTGACCAGCACCGGATGCGGCAGCAGCACCACCACCGAGGCCGCGACCATCGCCGCGGCCCCGCCGGCGGGCAGCAGGCCGCTGAAGATCGCGATACTCCCCACGACGGTGGCGACCGCGGCCTGGCCGCCCGAGACGAAGAAGGTGGGGATGCCGCGGCGCAGCAGCCAGCGGCCGCCCAGCGAGATGCCGAGCACAACGAGCAGGGCGCCGATCGCGGGGAAGGTCGAGCCTCCCGCCTGCAGGCAGACCGACGCGGCCAGGAGTCCGAGACCGAGGTCCATGATCCAGGGCGACCATCGCGACGGGGAGCCGACGACGTCGACCAGCCCGGCCACGGCATCCGTCATATCGAGGTCGCCGTCGACCAGGTCGTTCACGATCACGTAGACCTGGTTGAGCCGGTAGAGGTTCGAGCCCTCGGCGTGGATGACACGCACCTTGGTGAGCGGATGCTGCCCTGGAGGTGCGTACTGGAGGGTGATCGCCGTGCCCGTGATGTCGAGCTCGAGCGGCGCGAGGTTCCACTTGGTGGCGACGGCCACGATCGCCACCTCGGTGCTGCGCACGTCGGCGCCGGAGGCCAGCATCACCTCGCCGAGGTCGAGGCAGAAGTCGACGATCTGCGGAGCGGAGTAGAGGTCGCCGCCGATGCCGGCCTGCGGCTCCACCTTCTCGTAGATGGTGCCGCGCAGGCGGGCGCGGATGTCGCGCAGGTCGTGCTGGTTGACGCGTCGGGCGCGCGGGCGCACGGGGCGCGGCTCGGATCTGCGGGCTTCGGTCCTGCGCGGTTCGGCCTTGCGGGGTTCGGCCTTGCGGGGTTCCGGTTTGCGCCTGGGCACGGGGCGGAACGGGTCGTCGGTCATCGGGGCTGCACGGTGAGCGCGGAGTGTGAGGGGGACAGCGTGGAACTCCGTAGAACGACAACGAGAACCGCAGCAATGAATGCGGCTCAGAAGATTATAGGCAGCCGATGCTCAGAGCCGCAGTTCCCCGGCGACGAGCTGACGAGCGACCACGCTCAGCGGCAGCTGGCGGGAGCGCGCGTGGTCGCGGATCTGCCCGAAGGCCGCGTCCATCGAGAGCTTGGACGTCTCCGACACGACGCCCTTCGCCTGCTCGATGATGATCCGGCTGGAGAGCGCGTGCTGCAGCTGCTCGCGGATTGCGGCGGCGTCGCGGATGCTGCGTTCCTGCAGGATCCCGATGGTGGCGACGTCGGCGAGCGCGCGGGCCGCCCGCACGTCGTGCGTGTTGAGCTCGCCGCGCTCGGTGCGCATGAGGTTGAGGGTGCCGATGGTGGTGTCCCTGAGCCGCAGCGGGATGGCGTACACCGAGTGGATGCCCTGGGCGCGCGCGGTCGCGCGGAAGTCCGGCCAGCGCTCGGAGTCGACGTCGATGTCCGGCACGGACACGACGGCGCGGGTAGTGAAACAGTCGAGGCAGGGCCCGGCATCGGCGTCTAGCTGCATGATCTCGACGAGGGTGCTCGCCTCGCTGGTGGACGCGACGACCTCAAGGTTGCCGTCGGCATTCGCGAGGAGGATGCCCGCGGCGTCGACGTCGAGCAGATCGTGGCAGTACTCCACGAGGGCCTGGAGCAGGTCGAGCACGTCGTACCCGGCGACGAGGGTGTCGGCAAGGGTGGCGAAAGCCTCGAAGAGCTTCTCGATGCGCGTCGTCTCGTTCATGGCGCCCCCTCGTCGGACTGCGTCCGGTGCTCGGGCAGCACACTGAAACTGATCCGCCGCGCGATCACGTCTTCGGCGACCTCGCGCATGGAGCGGTCCTCGGCGAAGGCCCTGGCCTGGATGATCAGGTAGGCGTCGTCGGGGGTCGTCTCGAGCTGGGCGAGCACCATGCCGGTCGCCTGATGCACGAGGCGGCGCGAGTAGGTGGAGGGCGTGCTCCGCCCGCCCGCGTTCACGGCGTGCCGCAGGAGGATCCGGCTGACGATCGCCGAGAGCGCCAGAGTCTGCCGCTGCTGCCGCACCGTGAGCTGTGCCGGCGAGGTGGAGTGGAGGTCGATGGCGCCGATCTCGAGCGGCCCGAACACGAGCGGGAACGCGAAGATCGCCGCCACCTCCTCGCGGCGCACCGCCTCGGCGAAGGCGGGCCAGGAGTCGGTGGTGGCGAGGTCGGGCTCGATCACCGGGTGCCGGGTGCTGAGCGCGTCCCAGCACGGCCCCTCGCCGAGGTCGAACTGCAGCTCGTCGATCCGCCCCGCGCGCGCGTCTGTGGCGGAGATGGTCTCCACTCCGAGCAGCGGGCCGAAGGTGGAGATCGACACCCCCGACACGGGGAGGAAGTCGAGGAAGGGGCGGGCCAGATCGGAGAGGCGCCCCTCCGTCTCGGCCAGGGCACTCTGTGCAACTCGAAATGAATGTGTGGTCACCGCTGCACCTCGTCTCGTCGAGCGCCACGGTACGCCGCGGGCGCGCGCCGCGGAACATCTTGACAGCACCTCGCGGTCGCGGTTCAGCGCGGCCGACGGAGCGCGGCCCGCAGCCAGAAGTCGAGCCTCGCCGGACCCGGGCACGGGGCGACGCGCAGCCAGCCCGCACCCATCTCCCGCCCCGTGCCCATCACCGCCCGCGCGGCATCCGCTTCTCGCAGCAGTTGGTCGTCCTCCTCCCGGGCGACACGCACCAGAAGGCTGAGGTCGCGGTTCACGGCCACCAGCATCGCGTCGTCGAGCATGACCGCGACGGCGCCGAACATCGCGATCTCGCGGATGCGCCCGCGGGGGATCAGCCCCGAGATCCGGTCGAGCAGCTCTCTCGTCGCGGCGTCCATGCCCCACACCATAGTGACGGCGGTGCGCGCCGTCACCCCGCGGGCGGCTGCTCAGCCGAGCAGGTCGGTGACCGTGGCGGATGCCGCGTCCCAGCGCCGCAGGGTCGTGGCCTCGGTGCGCGCAGCGGGCAGGGGCTCGTGGACGGCGTCGAGAATGCGCAGCGCCTGCGGGAGGTCGTCGAGGCGCAGGCGGCGGGCGAGGGTGATGTGCGGCGTCCACTCGCCGGGACGCGTGTGCGGGGCATCCGCCCCCTCGCCCACGATCGTGTGCAGCGCCGCGTGGAGCCCGAGCAGGCGGGCCGAGGGAATCACGGAGAGCGCGAGCACCCGCCGGTCACCCGCCCCGAACAGCACCGGGCCGCCGAGCTCCAGCGCGAGCGGCAGGGCGACGGCCGCGGCCAGCTCGACCCGCGTCGGCTGCGGCAGGGCGGGCCGCACGACCAGGGTGACGTGCGGCCGGTTGCTCGGCGCGGTGTGCGCGGCGAGGCTGGACAGCCCGGCGTCGGCCAGGCCCTGCCACTGGGCGCGGATGCGCGCCTCCGTGCCGGGGTCGAGCAGCAGCTCGAGGCTGACCACGGTCGCGCGCTTCGGTTCCATGCCTCCAGTCTGCGGCGAACCCTTCTGCGCCACGCTGCCCTCCGCTACATTCGGTGCCGTGACCAGACTCCGTGTGCACAACTTCGCCGTCTCCCTCGACGGCTTCGCGACCGGCGAGGGGCGCACCTTCGACGCCCCCTTCGGCCATGCCGGCCAGCGGTTGATGGAATGGTTCTTCCCCACGCAGACCTTCGTGGGCATGTCCGGCCACGACGGCGAGGCGGTGGGGAGCGGCACGCACGGCGTCGACGACGCCTTCGCCGCCGCCACCGGGGTCGGCATCGGCGCGGAGATCATGGGCCGCGGAAAGTTCGGGCCGCAGGAGGGGCCGTGGGAGGACGAGTCCTGGCGCGGCTGGTGGGGCGAGGAGCCGCCCTTCCACAGCCCGGTCGTCGTGCTGACGCACCACGCGCGCCCCGACCTGGGCGTGGGCGAGACGACCTTCCTCTTCCGCGACGCCTCGCCGCGCGAGGCGCTGGACCTCGCGACGGAGCTGGCCGGCGGACTCGACGTGCGGCTGGGCGGCGGCCCGACCGTCGTGCGCGAGTTTCTCGACGCCGACCTCGTCGACCACCTGCACGTGGTGGTGTCGCCGGTGGTGCTCGGGCGCGGGGTGCGTCTCTGGGACGGTCAGGAGGGTCTCGAGCAGCGCTTCGACATCGAGGCGACCGCCTCGCCGTCGGGGGCCGTCCACCATGTCTTCACGCGCATCCGCTCGTAGCGGCGTTCGGGGCGCGGCTTCCTAGCGAGATCACCGCGCTGCTGCGGATGCCTCCGCGAACGACTTCAGGCGCTCGAGGCGCCAGGACGCCACCCGCTCGAACGCGGAGCTCATCCGCGCCAGCAGGAAGCCGCCGTGCTCGAAGGTGTGCTCGACCTCGGTCGTGCCGTTCTCCGCGCCGTGGAGCAGCCATCTGCCCTTCTCCACCGCGCCGGGCGCGCGCAGCTCGTACTCGACGAGCAGATTGGAGTGCCGCGGAGCGTAGGTGAGCGTCCCGCGCAGCAGCGACCGCACGGTCACGCCGTAGGCCACCCCCGGCCGCGCCTCGGTCTCGAGGGTGGCGACCCGGGTGATGGCGGGGTTCCACTCCGGCACGGCGCTCGGGTCGAGCAGCACACGCAGCACCGTCGCGGGGTCCGCGGGGATGCCGGTCATCGCCGAATACACGGTCACCGCCCCGACAGCTGGGTCTGGATTCTCGGCGAGCGGATGCGCGCGGCGACACGCAGCGGAAGGCTGCGCCGCCCGGAACCCGAGCGTCCGAACGCGAACGTGCCGAGCTCCTGCAGCACCGTCGCGCTCAGCTCGCCCTTCGCCGCCGCCGTGCGGACCGCCAGCACGACGCGCTCGGAGCGGCGGGAGGGCACGAGGACGAACGGCGGACGCAGCGGGCCGGGCATCGATCGGTAGCGCTCCTGCACCTCGGTGATCTGGCGCACGCTTGTGCGCCGGAACTCCGAGTCCATCCAGTCGAGGAACGGCACCGGGATGTCCACCACCTCGTCCTCCGCCTGGCCGTCCGCGATCGGGCCCAGTTCGCGCGCGAGCGCCTGCACGGTCGTCGCCACGTCGTTCACAACGATCAGCAGGGCGCCGCCCGAGCGCACGAACCTGCGCAGATCGCGCTCCTGCGACTCGTTCGGCCAGAGGCCGGCGTAGTGCCACTGCCGGTCTCCGACCATGGTCCAGTTCACGCGCGGTCCACCCTCGACGACGATGCGCACGCCGCCGTCGAACGAGCTGGTCTCAGACATGGGCGGCCCGCTCGGAGGCGACCGGCTCGGTGCCGGTTTGCTTCGAGGCGATCGACTCCAGGTGCCGTTCCGCTCGTCTCCGGCGCAGCCCCGATCGGGGCTCAGCGACAGGCAGCTCGTCGAGAAGAGTCTGGGCGACAGCGAACGCCTCGTCGTCCCGACCCTGCGCGATGAGGGCGTCGATGATGCCGAACGCGGCGCGCGTGTCGCCGGTCGCCGCGCTTCCTCTCGCGACGCGGAACCGGTACTCGGCCGTCGCCGCCGATCCGCCGAGCGCGCTCGGCACTCCGAGGTGCCACCGGCCGAGGACGTAGTTGAGCACGCTGTTCTGCGGGTCCTCGCTGAGCAGTCGTTCCGCCCGGCGGCGCAGTCCTCTGGCGCCGGCGAGTTTGGCCGGCGTGCTCATCGCACGGAGCCGGAGGCCGCTCAGGCGCACCTCCTGCGCCCGCAGTGCGAGGTCGTCGGAACTCTCCCGGAGGAGCCTCAGCAGGTAGCGCGCCCGCCGGAGATCGCGCGACGACAGGGAGCCGGAGTCGTCGAGCCGGGAGACGACCAGAGAGTCGAGCGCCGCGGCGCCGGCGACAGCGAGCGAGGGGCGATCGTCGAGGGTCGACCCGTTCGACCTCGCGACCTCGATCAACGCCGCGACCGCCTCCCGGCTGCGATCGGCGAGATCCTCGGCCTGGGCCTGCTTGCCCAACGACGTGTCGGGATGCAGTGGGGCGCCGATGGCCACGTGGACCCGGCCGGCCCGGAATCTCAGGCTGTTGCGGGGGAGCACCGCGTTCGAGCCGACCATCGCGAAGGGAACGATCGGCACGCCGCCGCGCAGCGCGAGCCGGAAGGCGCCCGGCTTGAACGGCAGGAGCTCGCCGCCGTCGCCCCGCGTCCCCTCCGGGTAGACCGCGAGCGCGTGCTGGTCGGCGAAGACCTGGTGCACGGCGCGCATCGTGGAGGGCGTCGGCCGGTCGCGGCCCACAGGGATGCCGTACCAGGCGCGGGTCCACAGGCGACGGGGCGCGTTCGTGAAGCTCTCCTCCTTGGTGAGCATCCAGGTGGGAACACCCCGCGCGGCGTCGATCAGCATCTCCACCACGAAGTGGTCGAAGTAGCTCGTGTGGTTGGGCACCACGACGAACGCACCGTCGAGGGGCAGGTGTTCGAGACCCGCGATCGTCCCGATGTGTCGGAGCACTCGGCCCCGTACCCACGGGAAGGTGGCGGCGCGGATGATCGACGACGCGTCCACCGGCGTCTACTTAGCGTCTCGGAGGTACTCGCGGAGACGTTCGATACTGGTGATCAGCAGACCGTGCTTCTCGGCGAAGCCGAGCAGCGACCCGAGGCGCAGCATCTCGCCGTCCTCCCCGATGATCTCGACGATGGCGCCCGCCGGCGAGCAGCCGGCGAGCCGGGCGAGGTCGACGGACGCCTCGGTGTGCCCCGGGCGCTCGAGCACGCCGCCGGCGCGGGCGATCAGGGGGAAGATGTGGCCGGGACGCGCCAGGTCGCCCGCGTCGCCCCGGAGCGCGACGGCGATGGTGGTCGCGCGCTCGGTCGCCGAGATCCCCGTGTGCACACCGTTCGCCGGAGTCGCGTCGATGCTCACCGTGAAAGCGGTGCCCATGTGGTCCTCGTTGCGCGCGACCATCGGCGCGAGGTTGAGGTGCTGCGCCCGTTCGTCGGTGATGGCGAGGCATACCAGGCCGCGTCCGTGCGTGATCATGAAGTTGATGGCGGCCGGTGTCGCGTGGTCGGCGGCGATGATCAGATCGCCCTCGTTCTCGCGGTCCTCGTCGTCGACGACGACGACGAACTCGCCGCGGGCGATCGCGGCGATCACGTCGACAGGATCGGCCAGAGTGCTGGTCGTCACGGGAATCAATTCGATAGTCATAGTGCCCCCTGTTTATGCGAATGAATCGGTCCGATCGAAGCCAGACTGTCTCCGACCACAACTGCATGTTGTAACAACTAGTGCTACTACATGCATGTTGGGGCACGCATACCGCGCTGTCAAGAGACCTCTCGATAATTCCTCGTGGACTTCTAGAATCCCTTCGCTCATCTTCTGATGTGTGCTACAACATACATGTTGTGTCACTCAAATAAGGAGACCCCGTGCAGCGACTGGTTCGAGCATCCATCCGTCATCGAAAGCTGGTCCTGGCGCTGTGGGGCGCGGTGCTCGCCGTGAGCGCAGTACTCGCCCTCCAGCTCGACTCGTCGCTGTCCGCCGGGGGGTTCAGCAATCCGCGCGGCGAGGCGATCATGGCGCAGACAACGGTTCAGGAGGCCTTCGGCGAGGCTCCCAACCAGGTCGTCGTCGCCCTCGAATCCGACTCGGCGATCGCCGCGAACGACATCGAGGCGGTGGTGCGGGTTCTCAGCGACAGCGGGGCGACCCAGATCGTCTCGCCGAGCGAACGGCCGGAATGGCTCACCGCCGACGGGACCACCGCGGTCGTGCTCGCGGGATTCGACGGCTCGAACTCGGCCGTGCAGGACCTCACCCCCGAGCTGATGCGCGACCTCGACGGCGCCACCGACGTGACCACCTACGTCACCGGCCAGCCAGCTCTCGACTACCGGCTCAACGTGCACTCCAAGGAGGACGCGATCCGTGCCGAGCTGATCGTCTTCCCCATCCTGATCGTCATCCTCCTCCTCGTCTTCCGCTCGGTCGCCGCCGCCGCGACACCGCTCGTGATCGCCGGCGGCGCACTGCTCACCGGCAGCGCCATCGGCTTCATCGCCACGCAGTTCACCGAGATCTCGATCCTCTACTCCAACATCGTGTCGATGATCGGCCTCGCAGTCGCGGTGGACTACTCGCTCTTCATCGTCAAGCGCTACCGCGAGGAGCTCGACGCCGGCAGGCCGGGTGACGACGCCCTCACGGTCGCCTTCGCCACCGCGGGCCGCTCGGTGCTCTTCAGCGGCATCGCCGTCGCCGTCGCCCTCTCCGCCCTCTTCATCCCCCGGCTGATGGCCTTCACGAGCATCGCCCTCGGCGGCATCGTCGTGACAGCGGTCGCCCTCCTGCTCGCGGTGACGGCCCTGCCCGCGCTCCTCTCCCTCCTCGGGCCGAGGATCTCCTGGGGCGCGATCCCGCTCCGCCGCCGACCGGCGTCCACGGCCGGTCGTGCCGTCCCGCGGGTGTACGGCGTCATCGGGATCGTGGCCCTCGTCGCGCTGGCGGTGCCGATCGCAGGCATCTCGCTGCAATCCCCGGTGGCCAGCGCGACCGTGCTGCCGAAGGACGACCCCGCCCGCGTCGGCCTCGAGCTCATCGAGAGCCGCATCGGCAACGACGGCCTGTTCCCGATCCAGGTGCTCCTGAGCGCACCGGCCGCCGACGGTCCCGAGTCGCTGCTCGACCAGGTCGGCGCCTTCACCGACTTCGCCGAGGACCAGCCGTCGGCGGCGACGGTCGTCTCGCCCACCTCGGACGGCGCGGCCCAGGCAGATCTCGCCGCCCTGCTCGCCTCGGGCGAGGCGCCGCCCGCGCTGTCCGCGCTGTCCGCGCTCTGGGCGCGGAACGGTGACGAGCTGATCGCGCGCGTGCTCGTGACGAGCATCGAAGGCCCGGACTCGGTCGAGGCGCACGAGCTGGTGCAGCTGTTCCGCGAGGAGGGCGCGCCCGGCGGTGCGGACCTCCGCGTCACGGGCGCCACCGCGCAGGGCCTCGACTTCGACCAGGCCCTCATCGCCTCGATCCCCTGGATCGTGCTCTTCGTGTTCATCCTCACCTTCGCGATGCTCGCCGTGGCCTTCCGCTCCGCGCTGCTCCCGCTCGTCGCCCTCGTCTTCAATGTGCTCGTGGTCGGGGCCAGCCTGGGCGCCCTCACGCTCATCTCGGGCGCGCTCGGCTCGGCGCCGATCAACTCCGTCACCCCCGTGCTGCTGTTCGCCGTGATGTTCGGGCTGAGCATGGACTACATGGTGATCATCGTGTCGCGCATCATCGAGCACTACCGGGCGGGCGAGCCCTTCGCCGAGGCCGTCGCGGCCGGCACGCGCAGCACCCGGGCGATGATCAACAGCGCGGCGATCATCATGGTGGCCGTCTTCGCGGCCTTCGGAACGGCCCAGATCAGCATCGTGCGGGAGATCGGCATCGGCCTCGGCATCGCGGTGCTGCTCGACGCGCTCCTCATCCGCATCGTCGTGATGCCCGCGATTCTCACGCTGGTCGGACCGCGCGTGCTCGGTCGCCGGGCGATGGCCGAGCACGGCAGGGCGAACGAGCGATTCGCCCCCGACCCGGAAGGCGCTGTGTCGAATGCCACGGCCGCCGAGCGGATGCGTGTGGACGCGTGACATAGTAACTTTGCTCATAACATCTAATTTTGGGCGACTTCGGCCCCGGTGAAAGGGCGGACAGTGTGAGCGCAGCAGCGAAAGAGGCCGGACTGGCCCCCACCGAACTGCGCTACCTCGTTCTCGCCGCTCAGCGGGAGGGCGCGCGCCAGTACGCGCGCGCCCTCGACTCCTTCTCGCTGACGGTCTCGCAGGCCGAGATCCTCCTCGTGCTGAACGAGTTCGGGCCCTGCAGCCTGCGCGACCTCGGGCAGCTCATCGTCTGCGAGGCGGGCAGCCCCAGCCGGATCGTCGAGGCCCTCGTGAGCCGCAAGCTGGTGGAGCGCAGCGTCGACCCGAAGGACAGGCGATCGACCCTGCTCGCCCTGACCGCGCGGGGACAGTCGCTCGTCCCGGGACTCCAGGGGGTGGAGAACGCGGTCGACGAGGCGACCGCCGACGTGCTGGACGACGCCGAGAAGGTGGCCGTCGCATCCGCTCTTCGCAAATTCCTGCGAGCCACCGCCTCGGGGGAGTCCATCGAGCGCCGGTTCGCCGACAAGCGCTGATCTGGCCGCGTAGCCCGGATCGGCGGTACGCTCCGTTCACCGCCGTGCGAAGGAGACCGTGCCCATGTCGAAGACCCTGCGATTCGATCACGTCGGTGTGACCGTCAACGATCTCGAGAGGGCGACGGCGTTCTTCCTCGGCCTCGGGCTGGAGATCGAGGGCCGCACGATCGTGGAGGGCGAGTTCATCGACACCGTCACCGCGATACCCGGCTCCCGGTCGGAGATCGTGATGCTGAGAACGTCCGACGGGGACACGCGGGTGGAGCTGTCCAGTTTCGTGACGCCGCCCTCCGAGCCGGTGCCGCCCGAGGCCATGGCGAACCAGCCAGGACTGCGCAGCCTGTCGTTCGAGGTCGACGACCTGCAGGCGCAGGTCGACAGGCTGGCCGCGGAGGGCTACGCGCTGGTCGGCGGCGTCGGGCGAGAACGCCTGGCGGATGGCCTACGTGCGCGGGCCGGAGGGCATCATCGTGGCCCTGGCCGAGCGGATCGGTTGAGCCCGCGGCGGCGATTGCCGCCGGCCCGCCCCGCGTCTACGCTGGCGGGGTGACCAGGATCTTCCAGACCGCGTTCGCCGCGGTGTACCCGCTCTATCTGGCGAAGCTGGAGCGCAAGGGGCGCACGCAGGCGGAGCTCGACCGCGCGATCCTGTGGCTGACGGGGTTCGACGAGAGCACGCTGCGCCGCCACCTCGACGACAGCACCAGCTTCGAGCGGTTCTTCGCCGAGGCGCCGATGAACCCGAACGCGTCGCTGATCACCGGCGTCGTCTGCGGCATCCGCGTCGAGAGTATCGAGGACCCGCTCATGCAGCAGATCCGCTGGCTCGACAAGCTCGTCGACGAGCTCGCGAAGGGCAAGGCGATCGAGAAGGTGCTGCGCGCGCCTGCGGCCGCGTAACGAGCGTGCGCCGATCGGCGTCACCGTCTTTACTGGAGAGCATGACGTCGACAGACACCACCGGCCCCGCCGACCGCCTCCGCGCCGCTCTGGAGCACGAGTCGTCGTCCGAGCGGCTGCAGAGCGCGCTCGCGGCCGGCACCCGGCCGGACCCGCGCTACGTCGAGGTGCTGGTGCGGCGCTGCGAGTTCGAACCCGACTTCTTCGTGCGCGAGATGCTCACCTGGGCCCTCATGCGGCATCCGTCGTCCCAGACCGTTCCGCGGCTGGTCTACGAGGTCGGGGCCGACCACCCGCAGGCGCGCAGCCAGGCGCTGCACACGCTGTCGAAGATCGGCGATCCGCGCGGCTGGGCGGCGATCAGCCGCGAGCTGCTGCGCGACCCGGACGACGACGTGGCCAGGAGCGCGTGGCGCACCGCGGCCGGCCTGGTTCCGGCGGGGGAGGAGGTCGGCCTCGCCGAGGAGCTCGGCGGCCAGCTCGGTCGCGGATCCGTCGAGACGCAGCGCAGCCTCGGCCGGGCGATCGCGATGCTCGGCGACGTCGCGCTGCCGATGCTGTACGCCCGCGCCGCGCACGCCGAGGCGCGCGTGCGCATCCATGCGGCGGCGAGCGAGGCGCTGCTGCGCGACCCCGACGCGAACTTCGACGGGCTGCTCGCCGACGCGCAGCGGGCGGATGCCGACGCGGCGCAGCGGGCGGGTGCCGACGCGCAGCGGGCGGATGCCGCGGCGGCGGTTCCGGCGGACGACGAGACGCCCTCCGGCTGAACGCCCGCGCCGTTTCGCAACTCAGGCACGTTCGCGGCCGCCGGATGCGCGCCCGCGCGGGCACGGCGTCCGCTCGGGGCCTTGCGGCGTTCTGCCTGAGTTGTGGCGGGCGAACCGGGCAGCGGATGCCGCGGCCGCGACGTGCGCCTCAGACCGCGAAGCGCGCCCCCACCAGCCGCTCCGACTCCTCCCAGAGCCGGCTCGCGTCATCCGCTGCGGTCATCGGCGACCAGAGTCGGCGCTCGACGGGCGCCCCGCCGACCACCCGCCTCGGGCCGAAGAACCTGCCGCCCGCCTCGGCGCTGGTCGCCGCCAGCAGGGCCGGCAGCGCGGCGGTCTGCGGGGTTCCGACAATCCCGATGCGCGACATCGCGCGGATCAGCCGGTACTCCCGCGTGGCGCTCGGCCGGCCGAGTCCCGGTTGAGCGGCCAGCAGGTTCGTCGGCGAGACGCCGGGGTGGGAGACGCTGCTGCTGATGCCCCAGCCAGCCGCGCGGCTGCGCCTGTCGAGCTCCAGCCCGAAGAGGGCGACCGCGATCTTCGACTGGCTGTAGGCCTCCATCACGTCGTAGTCGCGCTCGCCGTTCAGGTCGTCCCAGTCCACCGCCCCGCGGCGGGCGGCGACGCTGCTCTGGCTCACGACCCGGGCGCCCCCGTCGCGCAGCAGCGGCAGCAGGCCGAGGGTCAGGGCGAAGTGCCCGAGGTGGTTGGTGCCGAACTGCAGCTCGAAGCCGTCCGCCGTGGTCTGCCGGCTGGGCGGCGTCATCACTCCCGCGTTGTTCACGAGGATGTCGACGGGGCGCCCCTCGGCCACGAGTCCGGTGGTCAGGGCGGCGACGGAGCTCAGCGACGACAGGTCGAGCTCGCGCGTCTCGACGGTCGCGCCGGGCGCGATCCGGCGGATGCGGGCGGCCGCCGCCTCGCCCTTCGCCGGGTTGCGCACCGGCATGACCACCTCCGCGCCGGCGCTCGCGAGGCGGGTGGCGATCACCTGCCCGATGCCGTCGCTGGCGCCCGTGACGACGGCGAGTCTGCCGGTCAGGTCGGGGATGGTGATGTCGATCGTGCGTGCCATGGTGGGCTCCTCCGTTGTCGTGTGGAACCATCGTCGACGCGCGGCGCAACCGTATTCAGGGCCTGACGATCCACGGCTGGGCGGGCCCCCTCATCCGCTTGTGGTCAACCGAGCACCTGCGTGCCGATGACCGAGAGCAGCTGGAGCTTCTCGTGGCTCGCGCTTCCCGGCACCGCCGTGTAGACGAGCAGGCGGTGGGACTGCTCCGGGTCGAGCAGGGTCTGGCACTCGAGCTCGAGCGTGCCGACCTCGGGGTGCGTGAAGCGCTTGACGTCGGTCGGGCGCAGGCCCGCCTCGTGCTCCGCCCACAGTGCGCGGAACTCCTCGCTCTCTCCGCGGATGATCCGTGCCAGGTGGTCGGCCCGTGAGCCGGGACCGCGGAGGGTGACCACCTCGCGGAGGCCGGCGACGTAGACGCGGGAGAGCAGGTCGCGCTCGGCCGCCGGGTACAGCTCGCGCGCCGCGGGGTCGGTGAACCATCGGTAGCCGAGGCTGCGCGCCGGACCGGTGCGCCGCCTGGCGTCGCCGGTGAGCGCCACGGCGAGCGGAGTCTGCCGCAACGTCTCGCCGAGCTCGGTGATGATCTCGGCCGGGGTGTCCTGCAGCCGGTCGAGGATGCGCAGGAGTCCGGGGCTCACGTGGTCCCCGCTCGCGGCGCCGCGCGCGGGCGGGTTGTGCCCGGCGAGCCGGAAGACGTGGTCGCGCTCGCCGAGCGACAGGTGGAGCCCCTGGGCGATGGCGGCCATCATCTGCTCCGAGGGGTGCGGGCCGGTGCCGCGTTCGAGCCGGGCGTAGTAGTCGGTCGACATGCTGCACAGCGCCGCGACCTCCTCCCGGCGCAGGCCGGCGGTGCGCCGTCGCGGGCCGCGGAAGAGCCCGACGTCCTCCGGCTGCAGCGACTCCCGCCGTCGACGGAGGAAGGTTGCCAGACCTGGGCGATCGATCACTGTGTGTCCCCTGCTCGAACTGATTCCGGTACGCCTCGTTCTTAGCGCCTCGACCGTGCGTCTGCCACGGCCCGACGATCCACCCCTGCAGCATATGAGCGGATGTTGCGGCGGCGGTTCCGGCGGACGGCGAGACGCCCTCCGGCCGAACGCCCGCGCTTCTCGCAACTCAGGCAGGTTCGCGGCCGGCGGGTGCGCGCCCGCGTCACCACGGGCATCCGCTCGGGGCGTCGCGGCGTTCTGCCTGAGTTGTGATGGGCGGCCGTTCGTGATTCCGGACGGATTGCGGCAGCGCGCACGCCCGCCCGCACGATCCCTGGGGTCCCCGCGGCTGCCGGCCGATCGATCCGGAATGGCGAACACGGTGAGCGGATGCCCCGGCGGCGGTTCCGGCGGACGGCGAGACGCCCTCCCGCCGACCCCGCCCGCCCTTCTCGCAACTCAGGCACGTTCGCGGCCGGCGCCCGCCCGCCAGCGTCACCACGGGCATCCGCTCGGGGCGTTGCGACGTTCTGCCTGAGTTGCGGCCGACCCCCGCCCGCGTCCGTCACGCCGGACGGACCTGGCCGACGCCGCGGCCGAGCCCCAGCCGCTGCACCTGCCAGGCGTGCACGTCGGCCAGCCAGTCCAGGGGAGCGGACGGGCCGACCCGCGGGTCGCGGGGGTCGTCGCCGGCGCGCACGGCCAGCAGGTAGGAGCGGTCCAGGTCGATGCGCGCCCGCAGCGCCCCGGCCCCGCCGACCGAGCCGTGGCCGGGGACGACCGTGTCGACCGCGTCCGCCACCGACTCGAACAGCCGCAGCGCATCGAGGTAGTCGCCGATCGGGTCGGCGGCCTCGAGGTCGAGGAAGGGCATCAGGATATCGGACAGCATGTCGCCGGCGATCAGGACGCGCGCCTCCTCGGCGAGCAGCGCCGCGTGGCCGGGAGCGTGCGCCCGGTGCTCGAGTATCCGCACCGTCGGGCCGTCCCAGGGGATCCGCGCCGCGCCGGCGGGCAGGGCGGTCAGCAGGCCGAGAAGCTCCATCGGGATCTCGTCGGCGTACTCCGGCGGCAGGCCCTCGGCGACGCGTGACCGCCAGTCGGCGGTGGCGAGCACCTCGGCGATCGAGGCGGCGCCCCGGTCCGTCCCATAGCGGGGCGCGTCGCCGAAGGCCGCGTGCCAGAGCACGTGGTCCCAGTCCGGGTGCGTCGAGAAGCCCGCGACGACGGGCTGTGCGAGCTCGCGGAGGTCCTCCGCGACATCCGCCAGCTCTTTCGTGGTGATGCCGGGGTCGACGAGCAGCGCGCCCGCCCCGCCGACCACGACCGTGGTGTTGCTCTGGATGAACTCGCTCTCGTGCACGAGCACGCCCTCGGCGATCTGCTTCAGCATGGTTGGTCTCCTGTTCTGGTGGTGGTTGTTCAGCCCAGCGCCATGGCGGCGACCGCGAGGGTGCAGAGTCCGATGCCCGCGCGCTGGGGGATGGCGACGTGCTCGCCGAGGAACCCGGCCGCCAGCAGCACGGTGACGGCCGGGTACAGGGAGGCGAGCACCCCGGCGATGCCGAGGGTGGTCGCCCCGGTGGCGAGCAAAAAGAAGAGGGTGCCGAGCGCGCCGAGCACCCCGGCCGCGCTGCCCCAGCCGAGAACTCCGCGGGAGGGCCGCCAGACCTGGCGCAGCCCGGCGGCGACCGCGACAGCCAGCGCCACCCCGACCAGCTGGTTGGCGGCGAGCGGCAGCAGGCCGGCGCGGGCGGAGATCTGCGCGAGCGCGATGAAGAGCACCCCGAAACCCGCACCCGCCAGCACGCCGTCGGCGAGAGCCGCGCGCGATCCGGCCGACCGCGACGAGGCGGGGCCGCGCGAGACCAGCCAGATCCCCGGAAGCGCCGCGAGCATCCCGACCCAGACCAGCGGCCCGGGGCGCTCGCCGAAGAGCACCCCGGCCAGCAACGGCAGCACCGCCGCCCCGACCGCCGAGATCGGCGCGACCAGGCCCATCCGGCCGCGGGCGAGCCCGCGGTACAGGAAGATGCTCCCGGTCGCCGAGCCGGCGCCCGCCAGAAGCGCCCAGGCGAAGTCCTGCGCGGCCGGGTCGCCCGGCAGCGCCAGCCCCGCCGCGAGCATCGCCACGGCGCCTGCGCCCTGCCCGACCACCACGACCTGCCACACGGAGTGCGCGCGCGAGCCCACGCCGCCGATGAAGTCCGACGCGCCGTAGGCGAGAGCGGATGCCACGGCGAGAACGATGCCGATATTCATGGCTGCGAGTCTGACGCGGATGCGGTCCGGTCTGAAGACCCAATTGCCCGCGAGCCGAGTGGGCCATTCTGGTGGCATGACTGTGAGATGGGCGGGCGGCGGTCCCGATCCGCTGGTGGTTCTCGACCCCGACGCCGGGCCGCTGGGGGTCCAGATCCAGGACCAGCTGCGGGCGGGCATCCGCGAGCGGAGGCTCGGCGCCGGCGAGCGCCTGCCGTCCACCCGACGCCTCGCCGAGGTGCTCGGCGTCTCGCGCGGCACGGTCGTCGAGGTCTACGAGCAGCTGCTCGCCGAGGGCTACGTCGAGTCGACGGTCGGCTCGGGGACGCGGGTGGCCGCGGTGCCGGCGGCGGCGACTCGTGCCGCGCCCGTGCCGCCCGCGCCCCCGCGGGTGGCGATCGACTTCGAGTACGGCATCCCCGACCTCGGCTCCGTGCCGCTGGCCGAGTGGAGCTGGGCGCTCTCCGAGGCGACGCGCACCCTGCCGACCGCGCAGCTCAGCGACGAGGATGCCGCGGGATCGCTGCACCTGCGCGAGGTCGTCACCGCCTACCACCGCCGCGTGCGGGCGGGCTGCGCGGACGCCGACGACGCCGTCGTGGTCGGCGGCTTCCGGCAGGGGCTGGCCTTCACCCTCGCCACCCTGGCGCGGCAGGGCGTGCGGCGCATCGGGCTGGAGGACCCCGGCCCGCGCGAGCACGATCTGATCGCCCGGCGGGCCGGCCTCGAGCCGGTGGCGGTCCCCGTCGACGGGCTCGGCATCGACGTGGAACGGCTGCGCGCGTCCGGTGCGCGCGCCGTGCTGCTGACGCCCGCCCACCAGTGCCCCACGGGCGTCGCCCTCGCGCCGTCGCGTCGTCGCGATCTGATCGCCTGGGCGGATGACACGGACGGCGTGATCCTCGAGGACGACTACGACGCGGAGTTCCGCTACGACCGCCAGCCGGTCGGCTCGCTTCAGGGGCTGAGCCCCTCCCGCGTGGTCGCCCTCGGATCGGTGAGCAAGACGCTCGCCCCCGCGATCCGGCTGGGCTGGGTGCTCGCGCCGCCGCGGCTGCTGCCCGGGATCGTCGAGGAGAAGCGGCTGAGCAGCCGGGGCGCCCCGGGCCTCGACCAGGAGGCGCTGGCGCTGCTGATGGAGACCGGCCGCTTCGACCGGCACCTGCGCCGGGTGCGGGAGGTCTACCGCGCCCGCCGCGACGTGCTCTCGGCGGAGGCGTCATCCGCTTTCGGCGAGGGCGCGCTGCGCGGTCTCGAGGCCGGCTGCCACGCGCTGCTGGGCCTGCCCGATGGGGTGTCCGAGCGCGCTGTCGCCGCGACCGCGGCCACCATGGGCGTGCGGGTCAACCCGTTGGGGCACTACCGGTTCGCGGGGGCGGTGACCGATCCGCTCCCGCCCGCCCTCGTGCTCGGCTTCGGCAACGTCGACGAGCAGCTCATCCGCCGCGGGGTGCGGGTGCTCGCCGCGGCGGTGCGGCGGCAGTAGCGCGTCGTGGCGGCACGGCCGCGTCCGCGTCATCCGCTTGCATCGAAGGATCTCAGAGCGCCAGCATCAGCACGCCGCCCACCACCACGACCGAGGCCGCGATCCGCCGGACGGCCGAGCCCTCGCGCAGCACCAGCGCACCGAACACCGAGACCAGCACCACACTGACCTCCCGGATCGGCGCCACGAGCGCGACAGGGGCCATCGTCACCGCGGTCAGCACGAGGATGTACGACATCGGGGAGAGCACGCCGAACGCGAGGATCTTCGGCCAGTGCCTTCTCGCCACGGGGAGCAGCTCGCTGCGGCGGCGGTACACCTGCGGCGCGTAGAGCACAGCCTCGACCAGGGTGCAGCCGACCATGAACGCCACCGGCGACAGCCCCCAGGTGCGTAGGGCGTGCGCGTCCCAGATCGTGTACGACGCGATGGCGGCGCCGGTCAGCACCCCGAACACGATGCCCGGGTCGAGTCGGCGTCGCGTGCCCAGGACGGGTTCCGAGCGGTCGATGAGGCCGGTGGCCACCACCCCGACCACGATCACCGCGATGCCCGCCGCGGCGAGGATCCCGATCCGCTCCCCGAGCAGCAGCACGGCGAGGAAGGAGCTCAGCGCCGGACCGGTGCCGCGCGCGGTGGCGTAGACCGTCGAGAGGCTGCCGCGCGCATAGCCCTGCTGCAGCACCAGCATGTAGGCGATGTGCAGCACGCCCGACACGGCGACGCCGATCGCGAACCCCGCGAGCAGGTCGGGCCCGTCGGCGCCGAGTCCGCCGGCGAGCGGGATGACCGGGGCCCAGAGCAGGGTGCTCGCCACGGCGCCCCACCAGAGGAACGGCACGCCGATGCGGCTGACCCCGTGGGCGAGCACGTTCCAGCCGGCGTGGCAGACGGCGGCGCAGAGAACGAGTGCGAGTGCGAGACCGGACACTGACACCTCTCCTGGCGTGCGACGGACGGTGCGTCCCGGGGTGGCGCTGGTGCTGCCGAGCGTAGCAGCCGCCGGAACGCGGCCGAGCTCCGTGGTCCCGGCTCCCGGGGCGCCGCGCACAGAGCAGTGGGGCACACTTTCGACCTTCCCGGGCGCCCGGAGGGTCGAAACCTTGCCCCACCTCCCGCGCGCAGAGAGGTGGGGCGAACTTTCGACCTTCCCGGGCGCCCGGAGGGTCGAAACCTTGCCCCACCTCTCCTGGCCGGCGTTGCAACAGCCCCTAGCCGAACGGCAGCGCGTACCGCTCCACCGGGTCGAGGCCCAGCGTCGACTTCACGAACTTCGCCGTGTCGTCGACCAGCACCTCGCTCTGACCGGCCTCGAGCGCGTCGAGAGCCGCGGCCACCGCGACGGCGGGGGTGATCTTGGGGATGTCCCAGCCCGCGGTCATGTCGGTGTCGACCATGCCCATGTGCATTCCGAGCACCTGGGTGCCCTGCTGCTCAAGCTCGATCCGTGTGCCGTCGGTGAGGCTCCACGCCGCGGCCTTCGACACGGCGTACACGGAGGCGCCGGGGGAGGAGATCCACGAGATCGCCGACAGCACGTTGAGAATCGCGCCCCCGCCGTTGCGCGCCAGCGCCGGGGCGAACGCGCGGGTCGTGGCGAGCGGGCCGAACAGGTTGGTCTCCAGTTCCGAGCGGATGCCGGCGAGGTCGCCGTCCACCAGCGCCAGGCCGGACGACGCCCCGGCGTTGTTGATCAGCAGCTGCACGTCGCCGGCGAGGGCGGCGGCCGCCTCCACCTGGGCGGGGTCGGTGACATCGAGGGTGACGACCTCGACCCCGTCGACATCGATCGAACCGGCGGTGCGCGCGGCGGCGTAGATCTTCGCCGCGCCGCGCTCCTTGAGCTGGCGCACGAACTCCGCCCCGATACCCCGGTTGGCGCCGGTGACGAGTACGACTGAACCCTTGATCTGCATGGTGGAACCTTTCTGTAACGAGCACTAGGTAATTGCTTCGAGGAACGCTAGCAGATTTTCTAGCGAGCGCTATACAATGGGTTCACGATGGCTGGCAGACCGAGAACATTCGACCGGGAGTCCGCGCTGATACTCGCCATGGAACGTTTCTGGCGGGACGGCTACGAGGCGACCACGGTCTCGAAGCTGACGGCGGAGATGGGGATCACCCCGCCGAGCCTCTACGCGGCCTTCGGCGACAAGGACCAGCTGTTCGCGGCCGCGGCCGAGTGCTACTTCGACGCGGTCACGGCCGCGACAGCGCGAGCCCTGGAGGAACCCACCGCCGTCGGGGCGGTCGCCCGGATGCTGCGGTCGACGGCCGAGGCGCACACCGACCCGCACACCCCGCCCGGCTGCTTCATGCTCACCGAGCCGCGCCTCGCCGATCGTCGCGCGCTCATCCGCGAGCAGATCGCCGAGCGTCTCGAGCGGGGGATCGCGGAGGGCGACCTGCCGGCCAGCCTCTCGGCCGGCGATACCGCGGGGTTTCTGATGGCCGTCATGGGCGGCATGTCCACACGCGCGCGCGACGGCGGCAGCCGCGCCGAGGTCGAGGCGATCGCCGCGGCGGCCCTCGCGGCGCTTCCGCCCGCGGCCGGCTGAGCCATCCGCTCACCGCGTCTCTAGCGTCTCCCCTCGTCCCGCGCAATGGACAGCCACGGGGCGGAGCCGCACGTACCGTGTCCCCATGAGCACACACGGAGAAGCAGGCCCGGGCACGCCGGGCGACGGATACCAGGACACGAACGAGCGCGACATCGAGGCCAAGCAGGGCGAGGAGGTGTCGGACAGCGAGGCCTTCGCCGACCCCGACGTCGACGAGAGCGACGTGAAGGTGCTGCCGGGCACGGGAGGTCCCGACGACGCGGGAGAGCTGGAGGGCTCCTTCGAGTACGACCCGACCGGGCACGCAGACTCCGACTGACCGTGATTCTGGCTGTTTTCGGCCGGGCGTCAAGGAGATGCCCGCAGATGGTCAGCGAATCCCTCCGGGTCTAACGTCGAAAACATGAAATACAGAAACCTTGGAAATTCCGGCGCGATCGTGTCGGAGCTGACACTCGGAACAATGACCTTCGGCGATGAGGCCGACGAAACCACCTCGCACGCGATCATCGACTCGTTCGTCGACCACGGCGGCACCTTCATCGACACCGCCGACGTCTACAGCGCGGGGGAGTCGGAGTCGATCATCGGGCGCTGGCTGGCCGGCAACCCGGAGGCGGCGAAGCAGATCGTGCTCGCCACCAAGGGGCGGTTCCCGATGGGGGAGGGCCCGAACGACCTGGGGCTCTCGCGACGCCACCTGCGCACGGCCCTCGACGCCTCCCTCACCCGGCTCGGGGTCGACCACATCGACCTCTACCAGATGCACGCCTGGGACGCCCTCACCCCCATCGACGAGACGCTGTCCTTCCTCGACGACGCGGTCAAGGCCGGGAAGATCGGCTACTACGGCTTCTCGAACTACCTCGGCTGGCAGCTGACCAAGGCGGTGCACCGCGCGGCCGCCCTCCACTTGGCCCCGCCGGTGACTCTGCAGCCGCAGTACAGCCTGCTCGTGCGCGACATCGAGCACGAGGTCGTCCCCGCGGCCCTCGACGCGCGTATCGGACTGCTGCCGTGGTCGCCTCTCGGAGGCGGATGGCTCACCGGCAAGTACGAGCGCGACGTTCCCCCGACCGGGGCGTCACGTCTCGGCGAGAACCCGAAGCGCGGCATGGAGGCGTGGGAGGCGCGCAACGCGAACGAGCGCACCTGGGCCGTGCTCGCCGCGCTCGAGTCGATCGCGCGCGACCGCGGCGCCTCCTCGTCGCAGGTCGCCATCGCGTGGCTGCTGGCCCAGCCGGCGATGACGAGTGTGATCCTCGGGGCCCGCACGGTCGACCAGCTGGTCGACAACCTCGGCGCCACCGACCTCGAGCTCAGTGCCGAGGAGGTGGACACCCTGTCCGACGCGAGCGCCCCGCGCGCCGACGACTACCCGTACGGCACCGCCGGTGTCGCGCAGCGCAACCGCCGCATCGAGGGCGGGCGGTAGAACGAAACAGCCTGGGGTCACTCGGCCGCGTCGGCCGCATCCGCTAGCGCCTTCCGCGCACGGACCAGCGACGCGCCGAGTCCCCAGGCGGCCGACAGCTCGTCGAGCGCCTGGGCGCGTTCCGGCGGGATCGGCCTGATGCGGCTGTCGTGGTCGCCGGGATCCAGGTTCCGCGCGACTGCGACCACCGCGGGCGCGACCGCGAGGTAGTCGCTCGCCGCCGCCAGCCTGCCCCGCACGGCGGCGCCCATCGCGGCATCCGGATCGGCGGCGGCCGCGACGATGCCGTCCAGGCTGCCGAAATCGTTCAGCAGCGCGACCGCGGTCTTCTCGCCCACACCCGCGACGCCGGGGAGGCCGTCGGAGGGGTCGCCGCGCAGCACCGCGAAGTCCACGTACTGCCGCGGGGTCACGCCATACTTCTGCTCGACCGCGGCGTCCGTGAGCAGTTCGAGCTTCGACATGCCCCGCCCGGTGTAGATCACGCGCACCGACCGGGAGTCGTCGACGAGCTGGAACAGGTCGCGGTCGCCGGTGACGATGTCGACCGGCATCCGCGAGCGGCCGGCCAGCGTGCCGATGACGTCGTCGGCCTCGTACCCGGCGACCCCGACCACCGGGATGCCGAGCTCGGCGAGAACAGAGCGGATGACGGGAACCTGCGCCTCGAGCAGGTCGGGCACGATCTCGACCGAACCCGACTGGTCGTCCGGGACGACACGGTGCGCCTTGTACGACGGGATCAGATCCACCCGCCACTGTGGCCGCCAGTCGTCGTCCCAGCACGCGACGATGTCGGTGGGGGCGAACTCGCCCACGAGGCGGGCGATCATGTCGAGCAGACCGCGCACCGCGTTCACCGGGGTGCCGTCGGGGGAGCGCACGGTGTCCGGCACACCGTGGAAGGCGCGGAAGTAGAGGGAGGCGGTGTCGAGCAGCATCCTGCGGTGATCGGTCACGGGCACATCCTCCCAGTCCTGGGCCGGCGGCGACAGTAGCGTCACGCCGCTCAGCCCACGCTGTGCACGACGCTGCCGACGACGACGCCGAACAGGATCGACCAGGCCGCGATCGCGATCGCCTGCCAGAACAGCACGCGCGCCTTGCCGACGCCGCTGGCGGCGAGCATGGTGGAGGTGAACTGCGTCGGCAGCAGCAGCGGCCCGAGCAGGCTCACCCCGGGAATGCCGTACTTGTCGAGCGCGCGCTGGAACTTGACCATGCGGGCGGACTTGCTGTCGGATGCGGCGTAGTCCTCGTCCATCGCCGCGATGGTCTCGTCGGGCGTCGCTCCGGGGCGCGTGCCGCTCCAGGCCAGCACGCTGTCGTCGGCGTTCGCCGCGACGCGGCGGCGGCTGACGATCGCCGAACGGGCGCCCGAGCTCAGGGTCACGAGCACCAGCACGCAGAGGAAGTTGCCGACGGCGGCCGCCGCGACGGCGACCACGGGGTTGAGCCCGCCGATGATCCCGATCACCGTGGCGCCCTCGCCCTCGACGAAGGGAACGGCGCCGGCGAGAGCGACGACGAACGGCTGGAGGAACTCGGGCACCTGGGCGACCAGGTCCTGGAAGCGGGCGACGATGTCCATGGAGGACTCCTTGTCTTCGAGAAGGCGGGACCCGGTTGGTCCCGCCGCACTGCTGACAGTCCACCGCCTGCGCGCCCTGCTGTGCAGTGTCGGACTGTCACCGCTTTCCGGGCCTTTCACCCGCGCCATCCGTGACAAATGTCAGGGACCTACAGTGGTGGGGTGACCAGCCACGACACGCCGCGCTCCCTCCCGGTACGGGCGACGTCGCGCGGGGTGCGCGTCACCTGGTGGTACACGGCGACCGCGATCGTATTCTTCGAGGCGGTCGTCGCGCTGACCTGGGCGGCGACCCTCTCGCAGGGCGGGCTGGATGCTGTGCCCACCGCCGTTGTGCTTCTCGGCGGACTGCTCTGGTGCGCGTCGACCCTGCCGCTCCTCCACGCCTACCGGCACCGCACCGGCGAGCCCGCCCCGATGCGCTGGCGCGCGGTGCTCCTCCCGGTGCTGCTCGCGCTGGGCTACGGCGTCACCGCCTTCTCGCTGTCCGGCCTATGGCTGCTGCTGGTGGTGCCCGTCGCGCAGTCGCTGCAGCTGCTGGACTGGCCGCGCACGGTGCGGACGCGGATGGTGCTGGGCATCACCGCGCTGCTGGTCTGCCTCTGGGTGATCGACGCCAACGCTGTCGTCGCCGGCTCGGTCGACATCGAGACCGGCTACTTCCCGATGGGCTTCCTCTCCGCGGCCCTCCCGCTGATGACGGTGCTGTCGCTGTGGTGGTGGGACGTGCTGATCGCCCTCGACCGCGCCCGCGTCTCCGAGGCGCGCCTCGCCGCCACCCAGGAGCGGCTGAGCGTCGCGACCGACGTGCACGACCTGCAGGGCCACCACCTGCAGGTGATCGCGCTCCAGCTGGAGCTGACCGAGCGGCTGCTGGCCAGCGACCCGGACGCAGCCCTCGACCAGCTGCGTGCCGCCCGCGTCAGCGTCGACGAGGCCAGGCAGGGCACGCGCGACCTCGCGACGCGCTTCCGCTCCGTGCCGCTGCGCGACGAGCTCGCCAACGCCCGCGACCTGCTGCGCGCCGCCGGCATCGCGGCCGAGACCGTCGTCTCCGACGATGCGGACGGTGCGCCGGCATCCGTCTTCGGCCCCGTCATCCGCGAGACCACGACCAACGTGCTGCGCCACGGCGGCGGCGGGCACACCGTGCTGCGGCTCGCCCGCGCGGGCGGCCTGTGGCGGTACGAGATTACGAACGATACGGATGCCGCCCCCGCGACCCCGGGAACGCCGGCTCCGCAGCGGGTCGTCGCGGGCCGCGAGGGAACCGGGCTCGACGGCCTCGCCCGGCGTGCCGAGGAGGTCGGCGGCAGCCTCGAGATCGTGCACGGCGAGACCGAGTTCACCGTGGTCGTCACGGTGCCGGTACACGAGGCGGCGCGGTGAGCGAGCCGAGGATCCGGGTGCTGATCGCCGACGACGAGGGCATGATCCGCTCGGCGCTGGCCGCGCTGCTGCGCCTCGAGGGCGACATCGACGTGATCGCGGAGTGCTCCGACGGGCTGCAGGCGGTCGCCGAGGCGGAGCGGCTGCTGCCGGACATCTGCCTGCTCGACCTGGAGATGCCGGGCCTGGACGGCGTGGAGGTGGCGGAGCGGCTGCGGCGCTCGATCTCCGCGCGCTGCGTGATCGTCACCCGGCACGCCCGTCCGGGCGTGCTGCGCCGCGCGCTCACCGCGGGCGTGGCCGGCTTCCTGCCGAAGTCGCGCGAGGCCGGGGAGGTGGCCGCGGTCATCCGCCAGGTCGCGGCGGGCGCCCGCTACATCGACCCCGAGATCGCCGCGGACGCGCTCAGCGACGAGCGCTGCCCGCTGACCGGCCGCGAGCTCGACGTGCTGCGCCTCGGGCAGCGCGGCGAGACCACCGCGCAGATCGCGCGCGCCCTGTCGCTTGCGCCGGGCACGGTGCGCAACCACATCTCGACGATCCTGACCAAGCTCTCCGTCGACACCCGGCAGCAGGCCGTGCTGCTCGCCCGGGAGCGCGGCTGGATCTAACGGCTCGCGCGGTTGCGCCCGGACTTCTTCGCCCGGTACATCGCGACGTCGGCCCCGCGGAGCAGGTCCTCGGCGCCGGCCGTGTCCGCGACATCCGCTATACCGAGCGATGCGGTCACGACCAGTGCCTCGCCGCGCGCGTCCATCGGCTGGCTGATCGCCGCGATGATGCGTTCGGCCACGCTCTCGGCCTCCTCGACGGTGGCGTTCTCGCAGAGAACGACGAACTCGTCGCCGCCGAGGCGCGCCACGGTGTCGTCGCTGCGCACGCACGCCAGGATGCGGGAGGCGGTCTCGACGAGCACCTGGTCGCCGGTCTCGTGCCCGTAGGTGTCGTTGACGCCCTTGAACGAGTCGAGGTCGATGAACAGCAGCGAGGTCGAGCCGGGGGCCTCGCCGGCGAGAGCGAGCCGCAGGCGGTCCATGAACAGGCGGCGGTTGGGGAGCGCGGTCAGGGCGTCCTTGAACGCCAGCGAGGCGAGCTTCACCTCGCCGTGGCGGATGATCGCTCCCGCGAGATCGCGGCTGAGCTCCTCGGCGTCGTGCTCCAGGCCGCCCCAGGGCGCGCTCCTGCCCCGCACGCTCTCGGTCCACGAGGAGAAGGAGGTGCGCGGCGAGAGCGGGGTGTCGCGGTTGGCGATCGTCTGCGCTCCGAGCCAGCGCACATCCTCGGCGAGCTCCGGGCGGAACCAGGCGATGAAGTCCCCGCTGCCGGGGAGGGGCACGAACAGCAGTCCGGTGACCCCGGGGAGCCGCGCGGCGAGCTCGGGATGCTCGGTGGGGAGCGCCTCGGTGCAGAAACTCCCGCCGATCTCGACCATCCCCGCCCAGTCCCGCAGCACGGTGTTCGGGGAGTCGCCCGGGATCCGGCCGATGGAGTGCACGTCGTCCCCGATGCTCAGCAGCGCCCCGTCCGCCGGAATGAGGGTGAGCACGTTCAGCTCCCCGTCGAACAGCGCGGCGGCGAGGTCGGCGGCGTCGGTCGAGTCGCGCACACCGGTCTGGCTGACGAGCTGGGAGCGGATGCCGCGCGCGTGCATCTGCGACGTCAGGCGGTCGATCTCGTCCATCGCGTTCAGCTGCAGCGCCACCTGGTTGGCGAGCACCTGCAGTCCCTGGCGGAGGATGTACGACACCCTGTGCGGGACGCTCTGGGCGAGGGTGACCATGCCGATCAGGCGGTCGTCGCGTACGAGCGACAGGGAGAGCGTGGACTTCTGGCCCATGTTGCGCATGAACTCGAGGTGGTGCGGGGAGACGCTGCGCAGCTCGGCCTCGCCGAGGTCGAGGGGCTCGCGATCCTCCCCCGACTCGAGGGGGAGGGCGATCAGAGCGGATGCCGCGCCCGAGTTGTCGACGATCTGGCGGGACAGCTTGGTGAGGTACAGCGCCCGCGCCTGTTCCGGGATGTCGGAGGCGGGGAAGCGTAGTCCGAGGTAGGGCTCGTCGCCCTCCGGGATCACCTCGGCGACGATCTCGCCGTGGCCGTCGGGGTGAAAGGCGTAGATGGATGCGCGTTCGAACCCGGTGAGCTCGCAGAGCTCGCGCGCCGTCGCCGACCACAGTGCGGCGTGCGTGCGCAGCTTCGACAGCCGGTGCATGGCACCGTAGACGGCGACCTCGGTGCGGTCGTCGACCGCCTCGGGCAGCGGCTCGAACTCGACGATGGCGAGCGGACCCCCGCCATGGATGATGGTCTCGAACCGCCGGCCGTCGAGCACCAGGGAGATCGGGCTGCGGGCGGTGACCCTCCCCGACAGCGCCGCGGCGTGGGTGGACACCCAGACGTCGCCGACGAGCTCGCTCAGAGCACGGCCGACCAGCGGGTCGAAGGTGCTGCCGAGGATCTCGGCGAGGTTCTCCGAGGCGTGCACGATGGTGAGCGTCTCCGGATCGAGGGTGAGCAGCGCGCCGTGCGGCTGGATCGATCCCGGGATGCGGATGGGCTCGAGGACGCACTCGTCGAGCCGTCGTCGTTCGTCGCTCGGCACGGTGCTCATCTGTTCTCCCCTGGGCGGCCTGCGCCCGCGGCACAATCGGCCGGCAGTGAAGGTGCTTCGGGTAAGGATACCGTGCGGCCGAGACGACCTCTCTGCCGCACGTTTACAGACCTGAAGATTTGTTTGCGTCTTTGCGAGATTTCCGGCTGTGGAGGCCCTAGGCTCGGGCGAAAGCCGCGGAGGCCGGACCCGACCTGGCCGCCGCGAAAAAACATGCACACGAGTAGAGCTGTCGGGGGACCCAGAAATGTTCGAGATATTAGCGCGACCAGATGTTGCCGACCTCGAGGCGGAGTCCGGGCATCCGCCGTTTCTCGTCCTTCCCGTGGCCACGCTCTTCTCCCCGGCTCTCGTGTTCACCCCGGTGGCGGCCGACGCAGGCGAGCTGAGCGGATGCTGGGCGCCCGAGCACTGGGACGGATTCGAGAACACCGTCGCCCCCGCCGCCGCGGGGGGCCCGGCCGTGATGACCGTCGATGAGGCCTCGGACTACCTGGCGCACGGCTGGTAGGCCCGCCGCCGCGACCGGCTGACAGGAGCGGGCGCGGGCGGTTATGCTGAGGCGTCTTTTCCTCCCGACTAGGCAGCTATGCCTCGCTGGGCGCACCGCGTGATCCCGGTGGCGAAAGGTCCTCCCGTGACCTCCACAGTCGCCGCCGTCTCGATCCAGCCGCACGGCGTGCTCATCGCCGCGCAGGGCGACGGGCTCGAAATCACCCACGTGTCGCAGAACTCGGGCGGCACGCTCGGCATGGAGGTCGACGACCTGCTCGGCAGCGACCTCGGCACAGTGTTCGGGGCCGAATGGATCGCCGCCAACCGCGCCACCCTCGACGGCACGGGCGAACCCGGCCAGCACGCCTCCGCGACCATCGCGGGGCGGGAGTTCGACGTCATCGTGCACCGCAGCGGTGCATTCGTGCTGCTCGAGCTCGAGCTGTCGGTGCTGCGGCCCGCCCAGCAGGAGGCGCTCGCCGTCTACCGCGCGATCCACCAGCTGACGCGGGCGACCACCGACGCCGAGATGTGGGAGGCCGCCGCCGTCGCCCTCCAGCAGCTCACCGGTTTCGACCGCGTGGTGGTCTACGCGTTCCGCGACGACGGCAGCAGCGAGATCGTGGCGGAGGAGGCCCCGGCCGACACCGAGCGCTACCTCGGGCTGCGCTTCCCCGAGAGCGCATTCCCGCCCGAGGTGCCCGAGGCCTACCTGAAGCGCCGCTCCCGACTGATCGTGAGCAGCGACGCCGTGGCGTCGAACGTGGTCGGATCGCCGGGAGCGGATGCTGTGCCGCTCGATCTCAGCGGATCGCAGCTGGGCAGCATCTCGGCGCACGACCTGTACTTCATGCAGACCTTCGGCCACAAGTCGATCCTGTCGCTATCCCTCGTGCGCGGCGGAAACCTCATCGGCGTCATCAGCCTCGCCAACCTCACCCCGGTCACGGTCCCCTACGCGATCCGGCAGGGGCTCGAGGCGCTGGCGAACCAGGTGGCGCTGCACCTGGACTCCATGGCCAAGATCAGCCGCCTCACCGAGTCGAAGCGCCTGCGCACGATCCGCCTGGAGCTCATCGACCAGCTCGAGCTGCAGAGGTCGACCGACGCATCCGCTATCGCCGGGGCCCTGTTCGGCGGCGACCTGACCGTGCTCGACCTCATCCCCGCCGACGGCGCGATGATCTGTCTCGGCACTCACGTGACGTCGGTCGGTTCGACCCCGCTTCCCTCCGTCGTGCGCGCGGCCGGGCTCCGCCTCGGCGCCACGATCGCTGGCAACTCGATCGTCTCCGACGCGCTCGCCGAGGAGCACCCCGAGGTGGCGAAGCTGCTGCCGGCGGTGAGCGGCCTGATCGTAGCGCCGCTGCCGGGCTTCGACGGTTTCATCGCCTGGTTCCGCATGGAGACACCCGACCGTTCTGACTGGTTCGGCGAGGATCCGAGCGACGAGGCCGGCACCAATGTCGCGCGGGACACCACGTTCCCGTCGTGGTCGCAGACCGTCATGGGCCGGTCGATCCCGTGGGTCGGGCTGGAGTCGGAGGCCGACGACCTGGCGCGCGACCTCACCCTCGCCCTGCTGCGGCAGGCAGACACCCAGCTGGCCGCCCTCGCCATGCGCGACGCGCTCACCGGCCTGCCCAACCGGCGGCTCCTGATGGACCGCATCGGGCTCGGCCTGGCGCAGACGCCGCGGCTGACCCAGCTGACCGTGCTGTTCGTCGACATCGACTCCTTCAAGGAGGTCAACGACACCCACGGCCACGACGCGGGCGACGCGCTCCTCGTGCACGTGGCCAACCGGATCCTCGCGGCCACCCGCAGCCCCGACACGGTCGCCCGCCTCGGCGGAGACGAGTTCGTGATCCTCTGCGAGTCGATCACCACCGAGGAGGCGGCGACCATCGCCGACCGCATCGCCGAGGCGATCCGCCAGCCGATCGATGTGGGCGGCGCCTTCGTCACCGTGACCGCCTCGGTGGGCATGGCCGTCGCGGACGCGTCGTCGTCGGCCGCCGACGTCCTCAAGAAGGCGGATGGCGCGATGTACCGGGCGAAGGCCCGGGGGCGCGACCAGGTCTCGCTCTAGAGGGCGATCGCGGCATCCGGTCGACCAGATCGGGCCGTGCTCTATCCGTGCCCCGCTTCTGGGCGTAGCTTGTGACATGACAGGCTTTCACCGCAGATGAGGCGGACGGAGACCGCGACAACAAGAATTCTGGGTTCGGCCATGTTTGCTACAACGACATACCTGTGCGGGGTGGGCGAGGGCTCGCGGTTCGGTATCCGCGGCGTCACTCTCGTGCTCTACCTCACGGATCTCGAAGACCCCCAGCCGATGCTGGTGAACCCGAGCGTCGTGGGCTACCACGCCGCGGCCGGGTCGTGGTTTCTGGTGGCATGGCGGGCGGAGAGCCGGATGGCGTTCTACTCGCACCAGCGGCCAGGCGCCGTCGACAGCGAGAACGGGCTGTCGGAGGGCGACGCGACGACGTACCTCGACGTCTGAGGTACAGCCCTGCTCTCGCAGGCCGACCGCGAACGAGAGCGGGGCCGCCCGCCGCGCAATGCGGCGGGCGACCCCGGCCCGATCGTGGTGCGATCTAGACGAGCTGTCGCTTCTCCTCCGCGACGAGGGCGTTGACGCGGGCACGCTCGGCCTTGCCGTAGGTCTCGCGGGTCACGAGGTCGCACACGGGCCGGCCCGATCGCTGCGCCGATCGAGAACCGAGGTGCTCGGCCTGCTGGTGTCGGACACCCGCAACCCGTTCTTCTCCGAGCTAGCCCACGCGGCCGAGCAGGAGGCCGGCCGGCTCGGATGAACCGCACGGTCGAGGGCCTCGACGCCCCGATGTTCGGAACCGACAACGCCGGGGGAGTGGCGAGCGTGCTCGACTGGCTGCAACGCCACAACCACCACGACGTCGCCTTCGTCGGAGGCCCGTCGACCATCTCCACCGGAGCCGAGCGGCTCGCCGCCTACCGGGCGGGGCGCGAGGCCCATGGCATCAGCCTGGACGAGTCGCTCATCGACACCGGCGACTTCCTGCCCGGCGGCGCGGAGCAGGCGATGCACCGCATTCTCGACCGGGACACGCACCCGACGGCCGTCTTCGGCGCCAACGGCCCGACCACGATGGGCGTCGTCCGCGCGGTGCGCGACCGCCTCGGACCCGACTGGGCGACGAAGATCGCGATCGTGTCCTTCGACGACCTCGACTGGTTCCAGTTCGCCTCGCCGCCCATCAGCGCGGTGCGCAACGACGCCACGACGATCGGCCGCCTCGGTGTGCGGGGGCTCGTCGATCTCATCCAGGGCCGCCCGACCGAGTCGACCCGGGTCGCGACGTCGTTCACCGATCGACTGGTGCCGGCGGACGCCTGAGCTCCCCCGTGCGACGGAGTTCTTCGTCGCGCCGCCTTGTTAGCGTGGGTTCATGAGCGAATCACAGAACGGCTCGGACGCCAAGAAGCCCCAGGATCCTCAGCAGTACACCGCGCTCGGCGTGGTCTTCGGCGCCCTCGGCGTCGTCTTCTTCATCACGATGGACAGCTGGGCCATAGGACTTCCCTTCGTCGCGCTGGGAATCGCCTTCTTCTCCATGGGTGTCACCGGCGCCCGCAAGGCCGACAAGCCGGAGCCGCCGGCCGACGACGGATCCCCGTCGACCTGACGCGTCAGCCCGAGCGGGCCGCGCGACCGGTCCCGGCCGCGCGGCTCGGTGCTACGGAACGATGACCGCGCGACCGCGGATGCTGTTCGCGGCGAGGTCCTCGTAGGCCTTGGGGCCGTCGTCGAGGCTGTAGGTCTCGGTCTGCACGTGGATCCTGCCGGCACGGGCGAGGTCCAGCACCTCGATCAGCTCCGAGCGCGAACCCCAGTACGGGATGCGCACCGCGGCGTCGAAGGCGATGGCGCCGAAGCCGAAGGTCATCATGCCTCCGCCGATACCGACGATCGTGACATCCGCTTCGACGGCTGCCACGCTCTGGGCGAGCGCCATCGTCGGGTTCGCGCCGACGAAGTCGAACACCGCGTTGGCGCCGAGTCCGCCGGTGATCTCGCGGATCTTCTCGGCGGCTGTCGCATCGCTGATCAGCACGTGGTCGGCGCCGACCTCGGTGGCGAGCTTCAGCTTCTCGTCGCTCACGTCGAGCGCGATGACCGTGGCGCCGGAGAGCGCCTTGAGGATCTGGATGCCGACGTGCCCGAGGCCGCCGGTTCCGATCACGACGGCGAAGGTGCCGGCGCCGAGCTTCGGGAGCGACTGCTTGATGGCGTGGTACGGGGTGAGGCCGGCGTCGGTGAGCGACACGTTCTCGACGGGGTCGAGGTCGCCGAGCGGCACGAGGTGGCGCGCGTTGTCGACGATCATGTACTCGGCCATCGAGCCCTGGCTGCCGAGTCCGGGAGGGCGGATACCCTCGGCCGCGGCGTTCGTGCAGTAGTTCTCCTTGCCCGTCGAGCAGTTGTGGCAGCGGCCGCAGCCCCAGGGGCCGTAGACGGCCACGGCGTCGCCGACCTTGAGCGTGGAGTCGACGCCCTCGCCGATCTCGTGCACGATGCCCGCACCCTCGTGGCCGAGGGTGAGCGGCAGAGGGTAGCTCTGCTCGAGGTAGTCCTTCTCGGGCAGGCTCATCACGTAGTCGTCGGAGTGGCAGACGCCGCCCGCGGTGACCTTGAGCAGCACCTGGCCGGGGCCGGGCTTCGGGATGGGGATGTCGACGATGACGGGAGGCTTGCCGATCTCGACGTAGCGGAGGGCTTTCATGGGGTCTTCTTCCTGGCGGATCGAGAGGTCTGCCGCGGAGCGCGGTAGGCAGGGTGCAGTCGCCGCCTCGTCAATTATCGACGACAAGTGTCGTTCAGGCGCGGAGGTGAACCTTTGCGGCGCCCGTTAGAGTCAGCGGATGACACGGCACCAGACTCTCGCCGGAAGGCTGCTGCTCCTCTCCATCCCGACGACCGACCCGAAGAAGAAGCGCACGCCGTTCTCGAACCAGCCGGGGAACCTCGACTTCACCCTGCAGGCGGCGCTGCTCGTGGAACTCGTCCAGAGTGGACACGTCGCCGTCGTGCCGAGCCGCGGGGTGCTCGTGGGGGAGACCTTCACGCTGCAGCAGTCCGGCTACCGGCCCACCGGCAGCGCGCCCCTCGATGCTCTGCTCGCCCGCGTCGCGAACCCCAGGAACGCCAGGAAGACACTCCAGAACTGGCTGATCGGGGGCGATGCCACCCGGCTGGTCAAGGCCGACCTGGTCGAGCGCGGAATCCTCGCCGAGCACTACGACACCTTCGGCCCGTTCGTGCGCAACTACCGCGCCGTGCCGGTCGAGCCGGCCGCCCACGCCGCGCTCCGCGACGACTTCGAAGACGTCTTCCTCCGCGACCGGGAGCCGGCGCAGAGCGATAACGCGATCGCGGCGCTCCTCGTGAGCGGAGACGCCTGGGAGCACGTCGAGCCGGTCGAGGGCACGCCCGGGATGGCGCACTTCTTCGAGCGGCTGCGCGATCTCTCCGACCGCTACCGGCCGGAGTCATCGCCGGGCCAGGACGCCCGCGGCGTGACCCGTGTTCTCGCCGCGCTCGCACGGGTCAACGCGCCGAGCAACGGGCACTGACGACCATGACCTTCACCATCGCCGAAGACATCCAGCTCATGCTCGCAGAGCAGCCGGGCCGTCTCGAGTACCAGCGACTCCTCCCCGCGGCCGGAACGCTCATCGAACTCGCTCTACTCGGGCGACTGACCTCGATCAAGAAGCCCGGCTTCTTCGTCACGCCGCTCGACCGCCTGCTGACGGTCATCGACGGCCCTCCGACCGGCCAGCCCATCCTCGACGCGGCGCTCGAGGTTCTGTCCGCTCGCAAGAAGCCGTGGCGCTGCGACCGCGCACTGCGGGCGATCTACCGGCAGGTGACGGCCGCCACGAACGAGTCGCTTCAGGCCCGAGGGCTCGCGCGCCCGGTCGGAGAACCGTCAGACCACCAAGGCCACTTGGAGATCATGGATTCCGCCGGGGTCGAAGCGCGGCGTTCGGTGCTGCAGCGGGCGCGAACCCTGCCCGACACGGTGACCGACGCTCGGCTGGGCGCCGTGGTCGACGTCCTGCGCAACAGCGGCAACCGATTCCGCGGCGAGACAGGGCTGCACGAGCGGATGACGCGGGACTGGTACCCGGCCGACGCGACGCCCACGGTCCTCGGTATCGTGAAGGCGGAGCACTACCTGTGCGCCTCCGAGTAGCCGGGCGAAGCACGGCGCCGATCGCTGGCCCTTCGACTTCGACCTTCAGAGGAGCGCACACGGGCACGCGGGGCGGTCCGCGCGATCCGCGACGTCCTCGCTGATCTCGCCACGAACATCCGCTTAGTGGCGTCGTGCAGACAGGGCCGTCTCAGGCCAGAGCGGACTCGGGCACCGGGCTCTCCGCCAGCGCACGCGCGGCCTTGCCGATGACGACGCTGTAGGTCGGGTAGGCGAAGCGCACGTTCGCCAGGGTCGACACGTCGATGCCGGCCGCCATCGCGGTGGTCACCGACTGGATCACTTCGACCGCGTTCTCCCCGACGGCGTGCGCGCCGAGGATGAGCTCGCGGCGCCGGTCGGCGATGAGCTTGAGGAACCCGGTCTCGCGGTCGTCGATCACCGCGCGGTCGACCTCGCCGTACGGCACCGTCGCCACGACGCACTGCGGGTCGCGCTCACGGGCCTCGGCCTCGGTGAGGCCGACCCCCGCGTAGTCGGGGTCGGTGAACCCGCCGGCGGGGAGCAGGTGGTGGGGCGTGCGCCGGTTGGCGCCGAGCACCGCGTTCTCGGCGGCGGCCTCGCCCTCGAACTGCGCGGCCTGCACGAGCATGTCGCGTCCGTTCGCGTCGCCCACGGCGAAGATGTGCGGCACCACGGTGCGGAAGTACTGGTCGGCCGGGATCGACGACCGCTCGGTCGTGATGCCCGCCCGCTCGAGGCCCAGGTCGTCGACGTCGGCCGGCCACCCCGTGGCCATAATGACGACGTCGAACGGTTCCGCCTGCACGCCGTCGGCGTCGCGCCAGGCCAGGGTGATCGACCCGTCGTCGCGTCTCTCGAGCGAGTCGACGCCGGCGATGCCGAGGTGCACCCGCACGCCCTGCGCGGCGAAGGACTTCGCGACGAGGTCGGAGATCGAGGCGTCCGACGTGGTCAGAATCCGGGGCGCCACGTCGAGCAGCGTGACGTCCGCCCCGAACGACGCCAGCACGGTCACCAGCTGCGCGCCGGTGTTGCCCCCGCCGATCACCGCGGCGCGGCGGGGCAGGGCAGGGAGGCCGAGGATGTCCTCGGGCACTGTCGCGAGCTCGGCCCCGGGAACGGGCAGCCGGCGGGAGTGTCCGCCGACGCAGACGATGATCGAGTCAGCGCTCACACGCCGCCCGCTGTCGAGTACGAGAACGGAGTCGCTCTCGAACCGGGCGCGCCCCTCCTGCACGAGGTCGATGCCCGCCTCCGCGAACCTGCCGGCCTCGCGCTTGATGGAGCGCACCTTCTCGACACGTTCCTCCACACGCTCGACGACGCGCGCCCAGTCGATCACCGGTTCGCCCACGCTGATGCCGTAGGCGCTCGCGGTCCGGGTTTCCCGCATCATGCGCGCCGTCTTGGCGAGCACCCGCGTGGGCACGCAGCCGGTGTTTACGCAGGTGCCGCCCAGGCGGCCGGCCTCGAGCACAACGACCCGAGCCCCCAGTTCCGCCGCGCGCAGTGCCGCGGCCGTACCCGCCGGCCCCGCGCCGATCACGGCGACGTCGTAGTGCTCGGGCGCGTTCTGCTGCATGGTGCTCTCCTCTGAGCTGGGGATGACGCCACGATATCCCGGCGGGTGCTCGATTGCGAGGGAAGCTCGACGGGTTGCAAACCCCGACGAAACACAATGAGCGGATGGGGCTTCGCCCCGCGTCTCATCGTCGCAGATCAGTAGCGCAGCTCTACGGAGTGTGCCAATGACACGTCTGCGCCCACGATCACCACGAACACGAGGGCGGCGAATCCGACAACGATGCCGGAGAAGCGCACCCACGGGATTGTGCGCGTGCTGGCGAAGACGAGCACCAGCACGCACGCGGTCAACCCCGCACCGGTTGCCGCGAGACCGCTTCGCGTGATCTCCACCACCGGGCACTGCGCCGGATACGACTCCATGCAGCTACCGCCGCCGGTGTGCGGTGCCGCCGATACGACGGCGACGAACGCGAGTGCTATCCCGGCGCCGACGAGCCCCGGCCAGAAGCGGCGGAGTCTTGCTGGTATCGGCACACCTGATAGTTCCAGCAGTCTGTCCGCGATGCAAGAAGCGGCGGCGCTACGGTCACGCCGTCGTTGTACCGAGCACGTGCGTCGCGTTGTCGTATTCGAATGTGACGGAACCGCCCGGGTGATCCAGCACGATGTTCGAGCCGTTGCGCACACCGCCCTCCCCGTAGTTCTCATCCCAACTACCGTTGATCGCGGCTTTGTACTCGTAGGTGCCGGCGGGCAGATACACGGTGAGGCGCCAGACGTCGTCGGCGGGATCGCGGGTCAGCATCGCCTGCAAGCAGGACGGCTGCCACTGCTCTGCGCACCCCATGGCCTGATTGAGCGAACCTGCAACCGTGACCGTGTCCGGTTGCGGGGTCTCGCCCACGATGTGAGTCGAGACGTCGCTGACCACGCTGAAGCCGGGCCCCGTCACCGTCGCGCGGTACTGCACCGGGGTGCCGGGCTCGAGCGTTGAGACGTCGTCGACGGCCGAGTACGCCGGCGAAGAGTCGTCTGTGCCGACCGTGGTCCACGAGGTGCCGCCGTCGATGCTGCGTTCGAAGGTGACGGTGTAGTCGGCCTTCTCGGGGTCGCTGGTGGCCATGAGCTCGACCGAGCCGGCTCCCTCGACGGGCTTCTGCAGGGTCAGCAGCGGAGGCGGCACCGTGCCGGAGCGACCGGCACTGGTCGAGGTGTGCCCTCGGTTGTCGAGCACGGTGGCCCGGTACTCCAGCTGCACGCCGGCGTCGAGTCCCGCCACATCGTGGAACACCTGGAACGGGGCGGTGTCGTCGGTGCCGATGCGCTGCCACTTCCCGCCCGCCTGTCGGGCTTCGAAGGTGACTTCGTAGAACGACGTGCCTGCGACATCCGCTCGAACGTTGATGCGCCCGTTGTCGCCCGGCGCAGCGACCGGTTCCTGGAGGCGGACGGCCGGTGCTTTCTTGGAGTTCGGGATCGTGCCCAGAGCCCGGTACACGACGGCCGACAGAGGGGGAACGGTGACCGTCAGCGTCGCATCCGCCGCGGTCGTCACCCGGGCTGCGCCGTCGCCGTAGACCTTCCTGAAGTTCCGCTCGGTCAGATAGGTGGGCACCGCCGCTGTCTGCGGCTGTTCGCTGTTGTTCAACGCCACGACGTACTCGCGCTGCTTCTTCGTGTCGATGCGCGAGAAGGCGTAGATGCCGCTGCCCTCCGCGGCGAAGCGGTGCTGGTGGGCGCCGTCCCGCAGCGCAGGGTACTTCTCGGTGAGCTCCGCCAGTTCGCTGATCTTCGTATAGAGCGGATGTTCCGTATCGAAATTGTCGGCGGCATGGGTCGCGTCGGTTCCCAGCAGGTCATCGTCGAGGTAGTCGGGCACCCGGCTCGCGAACATCGACTGACGCGCGTCCTGGTCGCCGCCGGGTCCGGTGAACCCCTGCTCGTCCCCGTAGTAGACGACCGGGTTGCCGCGGGAGAAGTACATCAGCTCATGGGCCAGTCCGTCCCGCGCCACCAGCTCGGCATCGGTCGCCCCGGCGTTGTCGGCCGCGATGAAACTGCCGATCCGTCCCATGTCGTGGTTTCCCAGGAACGTGGGCAGCTGGTAGACGTTCGAATCGGCATCCGTGTACCAGTCGTCGTTCGCGAAGAATGTCTCGAGGGCACCGGGGTCGCCGCTCTTGGAGGCGAAGGTGCGGGCGGCGTCCTGGAACGGGAAGTCGAGCACGGCCTGCATCCGATTACGGGTCGTGTACTGCGACGTGAAGCTCTTCGTCGTGTCGAAGACCTCCCCGAACATGAAGAACTCCTTCTTGCCTTCAGCCTTCGCGTAGCTGAGCACCTCGGGGCCGAACTCCTGCCAGAACTCGTCGTTGACGTGCTTCATGGTGTCGATGCGGAACCCGTCGACACCGAAATCGCCGATCCAGGCCTTGTAGATGTCCTCCATGCCGTTCACCACCGTCGGGTGCTCGGTGAAGAGATCGTCGAGCCCGAAGAAGTCGCCGTACTCGCTGTCCTCGCCTGTGAAGGTGGTGTCGCCGCGGTTGTGGTAGAGCTCCACGTCGTTCAGCCACCCCGGGACCTTCACGGTCTCCTCGCCGGGTTCCAGGACCGGCGTGTAGGGGAACGACACCTCGGCGTCCAAATCGGGGAATGCGTCGGATCCGGCGTAGTCGCGATCGTCGAAGGGAACGCCGTCGGCCGTCTGGTACGGCGCGGCGTCTTTCGAGACGTAACTGTACTGGCCCTCCTCGTAGCCGATGATGTCGGCGGTGTGGTTGGTGATGATGTCGAAGTAGACCTTCATCCCTCGAGCGTGAGCCTCGTCGATGAGGTTCCTGAGCTCGTCGTTGGTGCCGAGGTGGGGGTCTATCTGGGTGAAGTCGGTGATCCAGTATCCGTGGTAGCCAGCGGAGCTTCCGTCCGGGCTGACGGCCTGGTTCTTGAAGCTCGGGGTCAACCAGATCGACGTTGTGCCAAGCCCCTGGATGTAGTCGATCCGCTCCGCCAGGCCGGCGAGGTCCCCGCCGTTGTAGAAGCCCTTCCGGGTGGGGTCGAACCCGGACACCAGTGGATCGGGTCCCAGCCCGCCCTGGTCGTTGGCGGTGTCTCCATTGCCGAATCGATCCGCCATGACGAAGTAGAAGTTCTCGTCGGTCACGGGCGCGCGGAGCGAGTGCAGGTTCGCGGAGGCGTTCGAGGGTTTCCGGTCTGATGCGGCGCTCGCGGGGAGTCCGGTCGACACGGCGATGGCTGCCGCGAGCAGTCCGATCGTGGCCGGCATGAGCCGAGACGCGCGGGGTGTGGTGCGTAAGAACATGGCTGACAACCTTTTCTGTAAGCGACGTTGCTCAAGATCTGTGTTGCGGAATCGCGATGGGCTCCCTCCATCAAGGCAGATTCAAGAACTCAATGTAAGAGCTAGTCGGCGGGAGTCACTCTCGTGTACCTCGTTCGCCCCACCCCCGCTGCGCCGAGCTACCGGGCATGCCCGAAGTACATCAGCTCCCAGATCGCGTCGTCCGTGAACTGCTCGGCGAGCGTCCCGTTCTCGAAGCGCTCGACGCGCAGCTCGCCGGTGAATCGCAGGTAGGCGCCGTCGAAGCGGACGAGGCGCGCGGCCAGCCGCTTCGGCCAGGGCAGCTCGTCGGCGAAGCGCCCCACGCCGAGGTCGCGGTGCCGGGTGAAGGTGACGACGTAGCGCGCCTCCCCGTCGTCGTAGCTGTAGCGGGTGACGTTCGAGACCGGCTTGCCCGTGCGCGCATCCACGAAGTCGCCCGCCGTCTCGAAGGTCACGCGGGAGGTGTCGTCGGCGATGACCACGCCGTCCTTCGCGAGCATGAAGATCGGGATCGGCTCGAACCCGTAGTCCTCGTGGGAGGTGATGTACGAGGTGATCACCGAGTACGGACCGGCCGCGCCGCGCGCCCAGTACCAGTCGTGGATGATCTCCATCATCCCGACATTGCCCCAGTTGTGGTCGTGGTAGCCGACGCCGGCGGCCGAGCGCGTCTCGCCCCGTACCGTGTAGGTGCCCGTCACCCGGCCCTGCGGCACCGCAGGGAGCCAGGCGAACTCGAGGTCGCGGGCCGGTCCGAACACGATCCGGCCGGTGCCCGGGCGCCACGGCGCGATCTCCGAGTCGAGGGTGACGTCGATCACGACGTCGTCGCTGGCGGCTGTGATCCGGTAGCCGACCAGGTCGCCGACGAAGCGGCTGCCGCCGATCCTCACATCCGCTGTCTTCTCATCCATCGAGAAGGTGTCGACCCCGTAGCTCTGCACCGACTCGAAGGAGCGGCCGTCGGGCAGGTCGAGGCTGATCCGGAGTGTCGGGCTGAGCGGCCGCTTCGGCGCGGAGAGGTCTTTCGTCATGAACACCACAACGAGCTTCGCGCCGTCGTCGAGGTGCGCATCGAAGTACCACCACTCGTAGGTGCCCGGGCGGCCGTCGGTATGTGCGCCGTCCTCCCACTCCTCGACCCGGTCGCGCCGCAGACCGTACCGCTCGTAGTCGTGCGGCTGGTCGGCGACCTCCGCGGTCTTCTTCACAACGGGGGCCGATGTCTGGCTGGGCACGATAGGACGCTCCTTTTCTCGAGGAGGCCGCTGGCTGGTCCGGGGAGTCGGTCCAGCATTCGACGAGCCTCTACCAGTACTGACTGCCGCCTCGGGGGAAACGTGACAGCGCCTTAGCCGCGCATCCCTCCCAGCTTGTTCGGGTTCATGGCGAAGAAGACGCGGTCGATGCCCAGCTCGCTGGCGCGAATCGTGGCGACGATCACGGGATCGCCGCCGCGCCGCACAACGACCGCGTCCTCCCCGTTCACCGAGGCGAAGTCGAACTCGGCGTCCGCGGGGAACTTGGCGATCACGCCGAGCAGGAAGCGCTCCACGTGGTCACGGCCCTCGATCGGCCGGCGTGCGGCGGAGACCACCCCGCCTCCGTCCGAGTAGACGACGATGTCGTCGGTGAGCAGCCGCTGCAGTCCAGCCAGGTCCCCGGCCTGCGCCGCAGCGAGGAAGGAGTGCAGCAGCCGGTTCTTCTGCTCGGCCGTCACCCGCCGCTCGCTGTGTTCCGCGAGGTGCACCCGGGCGCGACGGGCCAGCTGCCGCGCGTTCACCTCGGTCGTCTCGATGATCTCGGCGATCTCCGCGAAGGAGTAGGCGAAGGCCTCGTGCAGCAGGTAGACGGCGCGCTCAGTCGGCGTGAGCCGCTCCATGAGCAGCAGAATCGCGGTCTCCAGGGCCTCGCTGTTCTCCGCGCCGAGCTGCGGGTCGGCGTCGGTGAGTACCGGCTCGGGCAGCCAGGGCCCGATGTAGGTCTCGCGGCGGGCGCGCGAGGAGGTGGCGACATTGATCGCGAGTCGGGCGGTCGTGGTCGAGAGGAAGGCGAGTGGGCTGCGGATGCCGGAGCGGTCGGCCGTCTGCCACCGCACCCAGGCGTCCTGCACCACGTCCTCGGCCTCGGCGGCGCTGCCGAGCATGCGGTAGGCGATCCCGAAGAGCCGCGGACGCAGCGACGAGAACTCCGCCGCCAGCTCGTCGAGCTCGCGCGTCGTGGTGTCCCGATCCTCGAATCCCATTGCTGCCATCCGCCCGTTTCCGCGTGAGTGAGACGATCGAGTGCCCACGATACTCCCGACCGTGCCCGCCGCCAGGGGCTTCCGCCCCGGGCCTCCATTCCACCGGCGGGGCCCTCTTCAGAAGAGACCAGCGGCGCCTTCGATTCGTGACACGGCCGCCCTGTCACGATCACGGGCGGTGCGCGGTCTCTACTGACATGACTGCCGAATACCCGACGGGCCGCGGGGAGCTGGGCTACCGGGACTACCCGACCGAGCCCGAGGTGCTCGCCGAACGCCGCTTCCTCCGCAACTACTCCTTCTGCCTGCTCGGTTCGGCGGATGCCGCGGAGGAGGTCGTGCGCGAGACCTACACCCGCTGGTACCTGCTCTCCGAGACGCAGCGCGCGGCCGAGGCGCCCGACGCCTGGCTGCTGCTGGTCGCCAGCCGGCTGTGCATCGGGCGCGACGGCTAGCGCCCGTGCGGGGCGGAGTCGAGCTCGCGCCGGGTCACCGGTTCCACGCGCTCCTCGAAGAAGAAGCGGGAGAGCCGGGCCCGCACTCGCCGCGGCACCGATCGGCGCCCGTGCTCGTCCGGCCGGGCGCGGAACGGGAGGTGCGCCTCGAAGTCCACCAGCGGCCAGCGCTGCGCCGAGGTGAGCGGGGTGTGCACCTCGATGTACTCGCCGCCGGGGAGCCGCACGATCCGCCCGCTCTCCGTGCCGTGGAGCACGAGCGCGCGGTCCTTCTTCTGCAGGGCGAGCGCCACCCGGTGGGTCACGGCGAAGGCCACCACCGGGCCGAGCAGCAGCGTCAGCTGGTAGAAGCGGATGACGCTCTCCACCGACAGCCGGAAGTGCGTTGCCATCACGTCGGAGCTCGCCGCTCCCCACAGCGCGGCGTAGAACACCACGCCGGCCGCGCCGATGGCCGTGCGCACGGGCATGTTGCGCGGACGGTCGAGAATGTGGTGCTCCCGCTTGTCGCCGGTGATCCACGCCTCGATGAAGGGGTACGCGGCCGCCAGCAGCAGGAAGACACCGATGACGGCGAGCGGGGCGAGGATCGCGATCGAGAGCGTGCGCCCGAAGAGCACGATCTCCCACCCGGGCGGCACCAGCCGCAGCGCGCCGTCGAGAAACCCCATGTACCAGTCGGGCTGGCTGCCGGCGGAGGCGTTGCCGGGGGAGGCGGGGCCGTAGTTCCAGATCGGGTTGATGGTGGTCGTCGCCGCGATGACCATGACCACCGCGACCACGATGAGGGCGAGGCCGCCGGCGCGCACCGCGTAGGTGGGCAGCAGCGGCACGCCGACCACGTTGTCGTTGCTGCGTCCGGGAGCCGCGAACTGCGGCGGCTTCTGCACGATCAGCAGCATCACGTACACGGCGACGAGGCCGAGGATCAGCAGGGGCACGATGATCGCGTGCACGGGATAGAAGTTGGCGATGATCACACTCGGAAACTCGCCGCCGAAGACCAGGTACGACAGCCAGGTGCCGACCACGGGGATGCCGAGTATCACGCCGTGCACGATGCGCAGTCCGCTGCCGGAGAGCATGTCATCGGGGAGTGCGTAGCCGGTCCATCCGCCGACGAGGCTGAGCACGAAGACCAGGAAGGCCACGATCCAGTTGAGCTGGCGCGGCCTGCGGAAGGCGCCGGTGAAGAACATGCTGAGCAGGTGCATCCCGAGGGCGGCGAGCAGCAGCAGCGCCGCCCAGTGGTGCGCCTGGCGGATGAGCAGGCCCCCGCGCACCTCGAAGGAGATGTGCAGTGTCGAGTCGAGCGCCCGTGACATGTCGATGCCCTGCAGCGGCACGTAGCTGCCGTCGTACTCGACGACCGTGTTCGAGGGGTCGTAGAAGAACGTCAGGAAGATGCCAGTGACGAACACCACGACCAGACTGGTCAGCGCGATCTCGGCGAACATCGACGACCAGTGGGTCGGCACCGCCCGGTGGCGGAAGCCGGCCGTCAGCTCGCCGGCGCGGCTGCGCCGGAACGCGGCGGACAGCCGGTCGGTCATCAGCGAGCTCATCGTCGGATCCCGATCCGCTCGAAGGCCGCGCGCGGATGCTGCGTCTGCTCCAGCGAGACGATGTCGCGCCCCAGCAGGAACGAGAGCACCCATACCGTGAGCACTCGGATCTTGCGCTCCCACGTGGGCACCGCGAGCACGTGGTAGCCGCGGTGCATCAGCCAGGCGAGGAAGCCCTTCACCACGAAGGGGCCGGACTGGAAGACGCCGGTGTACAGGCCGAGCGTCGCGATCACACCGAGGTTGGGGTGCACGTAGTCCTTCGGCGCCTCGCCGCGCAGGTCGGCGGCGAGGTTCTTGGCGAGCCGCTTGCCCTGGCGCACCGCGTGCTGGGCGTTCGGCACGGTGGTCGGCACGGGAGCGGTGCGGCTGAGGTCGGGAACGGCGGCGTTGTCGCCGGCACCCCAGGCGTCGACGATGACGGTGCCGCCGTCGCGCACACGCAGATCCGCTCCCACGATCAGGCGGCCCCGCTCGTCCACGGGCAGGTCGGTGCTGCTGGCGATCACCGGGTTGGCGGTGGTGCCTGCGGTCCAGACGATGAGGTCGGAGTCGAACTCGCTGCCGTCGGAGAGCTCGACGTGGCCGTCGAGGGCCGACAGCAGCTGCGTGTTCAGATGCACGTGCGCGCCGCGGTCCTCGAGCGAGGCGACCACCCAGGCGCCGGTCGAGTCGGAGACCTCGGGGAGGATCCGGCCGCGCGCCTCGACGAGGTGGAAGGCCAGCTCCGAGAACACCACCTCGGGGTGCGACCTGAGCAGCGCCGTGGCGAGGGAGAGCAGCTCGCCGAAGCCCTCGACGCCGGCGAATCCGCCGCCGACGAAGGTGACCGTGAGGAGGCGGGAGCGCTCCGGGCCGGGCGGCAGGGAGGCGGCGAGGTCGAAGTTGGCGAGCATCCGGTCGCGGATCGCGACGGCCTCCTCGATGGTCTTGAGCCCGATGGCCTCGCTGAGCACGCCGGGGATCGGGAAGGTGCGGGTCACCGCGCCCGCGGTGACCACCAGGATGTCGTAGCCGAGGTCGTAGCTCTCGCCGACGACCGGCTGCACCGTGAGCGTCTTGTGCGCGTGGTCGATCTGCTCCACGGTCGCCGCGATCAGCTCGGTGCGGTGCAGGTGGCGGCGCAGCGAGACGAGCGAGTGCCGCGGCTCGACCGAGCCGGCCAGCACCTCGGGGAGGAACGGCTGGTAGGTCATGTAGGGGAGCGGATCGATGACGATCACCTCCGCCTCGCCGTCGCGCAGCAGCTTCTCCAGTCTCCAGGCCGTGTAGAAGCCGGCGTATCCGCCTCCGACGATCACGATGCGTCGCATGGGGCTCTTCCTCTCCGACCCCTGCTCGGCTGAAATACCTCTCGTCGTTGGGAGCCGCGGCGGTGTGCCGCGTGGCGAGCAATCGAAGGGTCACCAGTTAAGACCGCGGACGCGCGCGGTTCGTGACGGCGGATGCGCGTGGCAGCTCCGCTGTCACGTTCGCGCCCGCTGCCCGGTCTCTCCTGTGACAGCACCGTTTCTCGAGGGAGATCGCATGGACATGAATTCGCAGCACAGGGTCGTCGTCATCGGGGCCGGCTACGCCGGTGTGCTGGCGGCGAACCGGATCCAGGCGTCGCTGACGTCCGCCGAGGCGCGGCGGGTGAGTGTGGTGATGGTGAACCCCCGCCCCGACTTCATCGAGCGGATCCGGCTGCACGAGGTCGCCGCCGGCGTGCGCGAGAACGCGGCGATCCCGCTCGGCGACATGCTGCATCCGCTGGTCGAGCTGGTGGAGGGGACGGTAGTCGAGATCGACGCGGACGCTCGGGTGCTATCCGTCGCGGTGGGCGGGGTGGTCACGAAAGAGAAGTACGACACGCTCGTCTACGCGGTCGGGAGTGCCGCGGCGATGAAGGTTCCGGGCGCCGAGAGCTTCGCCCATCCGCTTGGCAACGTCGAGGGGGCGGAGTCCGCACGCCTCGCGATCGCCACCGGGGAGCACGACCAGCGCATCGTGGTGGTCGGGGGAGGGGCGACCGGCGTGGAGGCGGCCGCGGAGTTCGCGGAGCAGTACCCGACGGCATCCGTCACCCTCGTCTCGCGCGGGGAGGTGCTCGGGCACCTGCCGGCGGCCTCGCGGCGGTCGATCGGCGCGACGCTGCGGCGGCTCGGGGTCACCGTGCTGGAGTCGAGCGGGGTCGCGCGGGTCACCGCCGACGCGGTGCACCTCGCCGACGGCGGCTCCGTGCCCAGCGACGTCACCGTCTTCGCCGCGTCGTTCACCGTGCCCGACCTGGCCCGGCGCAGCGGGCTCGCGGTCGACGCGATCGGACGGCTGCTCGTGGACGAGCAGCTGCGCGCCCTCTCCCACCCGGAGATCGTCGGGGCGGGCGACGCGGTGCATCCGCCGTCGACGGTGGCCGCACACCTGCGGATGGGCTGCGCGATCGCGATGCCCCTCGGCGGCCACGCGGCAGACAACGTGCTGCACACCCTGCGCGGCGAGGCGCTGGCGAGGCTCGACGTCGGGTTCGGGGCGCAGTGCATCAGCCTCGGACGCAGGGCGGGGCTCATCCAGCTGCTGACCAGGGCCGACGAGCCCCTGCCGGTGCGCATCACCGGGAGGGCGGGCGCGATCGTGAAGGAGCTGGTCTGCTCGGTGCTCGCGGCGGGCGCGCCCCGGCGCGAGCGCACCCGGCCCGGATCCCTGATCCTGCCCGGCGCGCCCAAGCGGATGCCCGTCGACGCGCGTACCTGACGCACCCCGATAACCATAGGAAAGGACACGACCGTGAAGCTGCAGACCACGAGGCCACGCCCGTCGACCCGCTGGGCCTGGCGGGGAAGGCGCAGGTCGGTGCATGCGCTGCGTGCGGCGCTGGCGAGCAGGGACGCGTCCCTGCTCGAGTCGCTTCTCGGGCCGGACGTCGCGGTGGTCGTGGAGTCGGGTACCGAGGAGGCGCCGACGATCCGGATGGTGCGCGGGGCCTACGACGCCGTGCCGCTGCTCATGCACGGGCTGGCATCCCGGCCGGGACTGACAATCGCGGAGCGGGAGGTCGACGGGCAGGCGGGGCTGGTGATCCGCGGCGGTGGCGTGGATCCGATCGCGGTCACGGTGGACTTCACCGGGCGGCTGATCGCGGCGTTGTGGATCCGACCGGGGCGCGTCTCCGTCTCCGCGTGAGGCATCAGTCGAGCGAGTTCCAGAGCCTGACCATGTCGTTGTGGTCGCCGGTGCGGTCGGTGTCGTTACCCGCCCATACGCCGGAGTTGGTGATCCTCGGTGCGGCGTCGAACTGGGCGATGAAGAACTCGTCGTCCGTGTCGAACCCGAGGTTGACGGAGGCTCCGGTGGACACGCTCTGATCGCGGATCGCCCCGAACAGCGCGAGCACCCGCGCGCTGTCGTACGTTCCCGTCAAGGAGACCACGAGCCGATTCGAATCCCCGAACACGCGGAGGCTGTCCACCCCGATGTCGTCGGGGACGGACTCGACCAGGTCGAGCCACCCGCGCGCCTGGCCGACCGCGACCTCGTCGAACTGTGGGCGGTCGTTCGATTCGTCGAAGCGGAGGGTGAGTGGCACGTCGGACGAGCCGGGGACGGTCTCCGCGAGAGCGACGAGGTCGCGAGCCGCCCGCAGATCGGGGACGGACACCGTCAGACCCCCGTCGACCGGCGCGATGTCGGTGAAACGCGCATCGCCGGCCAGCAGCTCGGCCACGCTGCGCTCCACGGTCACGGTTCCGTCGGACGGGAACGTGATCTCCCCGTAGATGAGGGTGAGCGCCCCGACCTGGTCGAAGCCCGGAAGCCCGCGCAGCGCGGTCTCGGTGTCTGCCAGGGAGGACGCGGTCCGGATCGCCACCGTTGTGCTCGTACTGGACGTGCGCCAGCCCTGCACCTCGGTCATCCCGTCCACGGCGTCGATCCACGCCAGGTAGGCGGGGAGGTCGTCGTGGGGGCCGTCGAACTCGACCGTGCGTTGTCCTCGGGTCGTGCTGTCGGCGTCGTAGACCTCGTCAGGTGTCGCGACACCCACGGTCAGCGGCCCGAAATTGATGAGGGCGGGCAACCAGTGCGTGGCGACCGCAGACACCGACGCTCTCGGGTCTCGTTCGACAACGACGGGAGCGCTGGCATTGTCCGCGTACCCGCCGGGGTTCTCGTGCCAGCCGATCTCGGCCGAGAGTACGCGGGTGTCTGCCGCCAATACCGTGGCAAGCTCGATCCGCGCGGTCGTCGCCTCGGTATCCGCGAGGCCGATCACGCCGCCGGGAAAGGCCACGCCCGCCCTCAGGTCGACGGAGGAATTGGTCTGCTTCGTGTCGAGCCAGTCGATGACCGACCCGGCGACGAGGGGCATCGTCTCCCGCCAGTCGTCACCCTCGACAGTGATGAGCACAACGCCCTCGGCCGCATCACTGAAGGGATTGGCCATGTTCGCGGCCCCGTTCGACACTTCGTCGACGGCACTGACCCCGTCCAGGGCCCCCGCGTACTTCTGCAGTGCCGCAATCTCGGGATCCGCGTTCGCGAAGTAGACGCACCCGGAGAGCAGCCCCACCGTCGCCAGCGAGATCAGCGTGGCGAAGGCGGCGGGCCTCAACCCGAGTCGAGGTCTCATCCGCCTGAGCTTAGGTCATGGCTCTGCGCGAACGGATGCACGCGAGATCACTGAAGAATGCGTCGCTACAGCGCGGGGGCGGTGCGCACCACCATCTTGCCGGTGTTGGCGCCCCGCATCATGTCGAGGAAGGCGTCGACCGCGTTGTCGATCCCGTCGACCACGGTCTCGTCGTAGGCGATCTTCCCCTCGCTGAACCAGGGGATCATGTGCTCCCGGAACTCCGGCGCGAGACCCAGGTAGGCGGCGATGGTGAAGCCCTTGACCGTCAGGCCGCGCGTGATGATGTTCGCCAGGTTGTCGGGCCCCGGCGCGCGCTCGGTCGTGTTGTAGCCCACGATCGCGCCGCAGAGCGCGGCGCGGCCTCCGTCGTTGAAGGCGTCGAGCGCTGCCTCGAGGTGGTCGCCGCCGACGTTGTCGAAGAAGACGTCGATGCCGTCGGGTGCCGCGGCTGCGAGCTGCTCGCGCACCGGGGCGGTCTTGTAGTTGAAGGCCGCGTCGTAGCCGTACTTCTCCGCGAGGAGCGCGACCTTCTCGTCGGTCCCGGCGGAGCCGATCACCCGTCCGGCGCCGAGGAGGCGGGCGATCTGTCCGGTCGCGGTGCCGACCGCGCCGGCGGCCCCGGATACGAACACGGTGTCGCCGGGCTTCATACCCGCGATCGCGGTGAGCCCGATGTATCCGGTCAGGGCGGTCATTCCAAGAATGCCGAGGTGCACGGAGAGCGGGACTCCGGGAATCTCGGGCACGATACGGAATCCGCTCGCGTCCTCCTGTACGACGTCGCGCCATCCGTGCTGGTGCAGCACGACGGACCCGACGGGGATGTCGTCGGCGGTGGACTCGACGACTCGGCCGATCGCCCCACCGGTCATCGTCTCGCCGAGGACGTAGGGCGGCGTGTAGCTGCGCACGTCGTTCATGCGGCCGCGCATGTACGGGTCGACCGAGATGAACTCGTTGACGACCCGAACCTGGCCCGGCTGCAGCGGACCGTACTCGACGGTGACCCGGTCGAAGTCGGCGGCGGTGGGCCAGCCGACGGGGCGGCGGGCGAGCTGGATCTGCGTGCTGGTGGTCATGGTGTGTTCCTTCGGGTGTTTCGGGTGGTGTCTCAGGGATGGTCAGAGGGCGAGGCCGATGGCGAGGGCGACGATGCCCAGCAGTGGCGGAACCAGCTGCTTGAGCGCGGCGCCCGCCTTCGACGGGCTGGAGAGCAGCAGCACGAGGCCTGCGGCGACCATCGACCCGGCGCCGACGAAGACGAGGGTGGCTCCGACCGCGGTGGCGCCCGCGGCGAGGAGCGCGGTGCCGAGAATGACGGTGATGGCCAGGAAGAGGTTGTAGAAGCCCTGGTTGAAAGCGAGCGCCCTCGTGGCTTGCGCTTCCTCGGCGCTGCGGAGGCCGAAGACCGCGGCGGCGCGGGGGCCCGTCCAGGCGAGAGATTCGAGAACGAAGATGTAGACGTGGATGAGGGCGGCGACGCCCGTGAGGACGAGTCCGGTGATGATCATGCGAGTAAGCCGCCTTCTTCGTGGATGTTTTGTGTATCGATCGATCTACTATAGGCTCTAGGAACAGGAAAGCAACAGGAGCAGACAGTGGGACGCGTTCAGGGCTTCGACACCGACACGGCCGTTCGTGCTGCTCGCTCGGTGTTCTGGGCGCAGGGCTACGAGGGAGCCTCGCTCCCCGATCTGGAACGCGCCACCGGCCTCGGCCGTTCGAGCATCTACCACGCCTTCGGCAGCAAGCGCGGGCTGTTCGACGCGGCGGTGGCGAGCTACCTCGACGAGGTGATCCGGCCGAGGCTGGCCCCGCTCGTGGCGGAGACCGTTGCGGCGGGGGCCATCACCGAGTACTTCGTCGGGCTGCGCGCGGCGCTCGCGCGCCGGGGCGCAGCAGAGAAGGGCTGCCTGCTCATCAACACCGCCGGGGCGCCGGTGGCGAACGACCCCGCCGTCGCCGCGGTCATCTCCGGCTACCGCGCGGATCTGCATCGGGCGCTCGCCGCCGGGGTCGCTGCACACGATCCGCGGCTCGCCTGCGAGGAACGCGATCAGCTCGCGACCCTGCTCACCTCGCTCGTGGTCACCGCGATGACCCTGGTGCGCGTCGATCCCGCGCAGTCGTCCGCGGGGATGGACGCCGCGCTGCGGCTGCTGGGCGCTCCTGCCCGCTAGGCGTACCTCGCCGTCTCATGCCCTGAGCTGCACTGCTGGGCGCAGGAATCTTCTGCCTGACGTCTCGCAGAGGTGCTGCGGGGGCAAAACTCACCAGCACCGGTGCGCTCGCGCCGAGGTGGGAGCAGCCCCCACAGGGGCTTGCGTAGTTGGTAGGCCTATCGGCAAGCCCACTGAGAGCAGGGTTGGAAGCCTGCGCCGGCTACGCCTCTGATCTCCGTGCTTGACTTCTTCTCAGGGATGTTGCGATTGCATGTCTCGTTCAAATATGGGGGCAAGCGTGTTCTTGAGGCGCGGTAAGTCGACCGATGGTTGGGCTCTGATCGGATTCGGCGTGTTCGCCTGCATCTTTTCTGCCATAGGCCTGTCCGGGGGCTTTGGGACGGAACTCGGTGGTCGCACAGAAACGTTGGTGTACTTGGGCGTTCCACTCGGCGTAGCCGCCATAGTCCTCGGCGTCATCAGCCTGTACAGGGACGGTCGCCGGCCCCATGATTGACCTCTCCACACAATTGAGATTCAGGTACGCGTTTTGCTGAGGTCGTCGCTAGTCCGCAAGACGATCGCCTATCGGGCACTCGTTTTGGTGGCTAGTTGCGAGACCGCCGAGCCGGTGTTGATCGCGAGCGGTTAGAACACCAGCACGGGGCGGCCCCGCACTCCGCCTTCCTCGACGAGTCGTTGGGCTTCGGCGACCTGTTCGAGCGGGTAGGTGCCGGCGAGGCGGAGCGTGCGCGCTCCGGTCTCGGCCTGGTCGCGCAATCGCGTGAGGGCTGCTGTGGCTCGGATGCGGTCGTAGACGAAGACGGGGAACCAGCGGACACCCCGGTCGGTGTCGCCGGAGAATCCCTTGAAGGTGGCGATGGCACCGCCGTCATCGATCAGACCGAACTCGTCAGAGCACTGCGCAACCGATTCATCAACGCGACCGCAGCAGCGATGAGGGTGGCCGTTCCCGAACAGGCTGACCCCGAGTGGCCGATAGGGTCCATTGAGCTCGCCGCCGTCATCGGGCTCCTGACCGGCCTGCCCCACATCACCGGCCATCCCATCGATCACGCCGACTTCGAGCGCATCGTCGACGAGGCCCTGCTCCCCTTACTGGCGCGCCACTCCCGCTAGGGTGCTAGCTCGCGACATACGACCGAGAACAGAATGATGCTGCTTTCGTCGGCTGGGCAGAGTAGCTGACCTTAATCGGTGCTGTCGAGAATGAGTCGAGTCGCTTCGGCCGGTGCGTCCCATTGCGGGAAGTGACCGCACCGCCCGAACCAGTGCAGCACGGCGTCGGGAAACAGTTCCGTGGCGCGAGCGGCCTGTCGAGGCACGGTCACCAAGTCGCGCCGCCCCCAACCGATCGTGACTCGGCCAGGCACTGTGCCGGCCGGAGCGCCCTGTTGCTTGGGTCCTTTAGTGAGGGCGTTCAGAGCGGCGCCAGTCGCCGGGGAATCAGCCAGTCCGCGCACGTCGGGCAGCACGGTCTCCCGTGAGAGCGCCCGAGGCCGCGCCGACAGCTGCGCCAGCAGCAAAGTCCTTCCGACTGAGCTGCCGAGCAGGGCTGGCAGCCTGCCTCGCAGCGCGCGGACCAGAGCGATCGACGGCCGCAACGTCGCGCCGAAGACGAAGAGCTCGCGTCGGTTCCAAAAGCCTCCCGGGTCCAACGCCACAGTGTCGCCGCCGACTCCCCGCCGTGCGAGCTCCAGCACAATTCGGCCGCCCATCGACTGGCCGACGGTCGAGACCCCTTCCAGCCCCTGCTCGCGGATGAAGTCCGCGACGGAGTCAGCCAGTCTGGCGATCGAGACCTCGCCGGTCATCGGCGCCGTCTCACCGAACCCTGGCAGGTCGACAGCGATGACCTCACGGTGCTCGGCCAGTTCGTCGAGGATCGGGGTCCACGATTGCCACCCTGCGCCCAGACCGTGTACTAGCAGCAGCGGCCTACCACTTCCGCGTCGAATATGATTTAGCTTCACACCCTCAACGCTAACCGACGCGGATCTTGGCAGCCTGTGAATATCTCCCTGTCCTGCCCTGCCCTGCCCTGCCCTGCCCTGCCGGCGGCGGCGGCGGCGGCGGTAAGAGCGTATGAGGCCAACCCGATAGACGGTCGCTTACCGAGCGACGTCGTTGCCAGCGCGAGACCGCAACTAGGTCACGGAGACGATGCCCGTATAGCGCGCCCGCAAGAGATGCCCGCAGAGGTGCCCTGAGCGCAACGCCAGTTTGCTGTCGCTCATCCCTAGGGTTCCGTTGCAGAGAGCCATTGTGGGAATAGCAGTGTGGCCCCGCTTCTGAATACTCGTTCGCAGCCTGCTATATAGCGGTGCTATAGTACTTTCTATAGCGACGCTATAAGGGCTTCAGCCCGAAAATCCTCGACAGGAATTGGTCACAAATGAGCACTATCTTCATAACCGGCGCCTCATCGGGCATGGGCAGAGCCACAGCAAAACTGTTTGCCGCGAAGGGCTGGCAGGTCATCGCCGCCTCGCGCAGCATCCGCGACGACACGGACCTCGCCGCCGCCGAGAATATTGAGACGGTGACGCTGGATGTGACCGACCCGCAGCAGATCCGATCCGTCGTCGCCGATGTCCTGTCGCGGCGCGACGTCGACGTGCTCTTCAACAACGCCGGCGCCGTGCTCTTCGGCCCGGCCGAGGAATACACCGACGAGCAGCTCGACAACCAACTCGCGACAAATCTCCTCGGGCCGATCCGTGTCAGCCAGGCGTTCCTGCCCCACTTCCGTGCTCGACGCGGTGGCACGATCATCAACACCACCTCTCTTACAGCGATGCTCCCGGCACCATTCATGTCCGTGTACTCCGCGGCAAAGGCGGGACTCGAGCGCTGGAGCTTCGGGGTGAACCTCGAACTCAACGAGTTCGATATCCGCGTCAAGACGATCGTGCCCGGCATCGTCGACACCAACCTGATGGTCGCCGGCACGGTCGTCGAGAGCGACGCCTACGCGACCCACCTGGGAAAGGTATTCGCGGCTTTCGGCGACCCGGCCACCGCCGAGCTGTTCTCCACGGCCGAAGGAACCGCCGCGGTGGTATTCGGTGCGGCCACCGACGGCACCACACGTGTCCGCTATCTGACGGATGCGACGGCCAAAGAGTATGTGGCGATGATGGTCGGATTCGGCGAAGAGACGACCCAGGCATTCGCATCCACAGTCATGTTCGGCTGACCATGTCCGTCTTTCACAGCGATCTCAAAATGGGCCGATTCCTTCCCCCCGTCGACATCGGACCCCGCCTGGCGCGACTCGCGAATCGGATGCCGGTCAGCAGACCTTCGCCGCCCCACGACATGATCCTCTCCGACCTGAAAATCCCCGGACCGGCGGGAGCACCCGCAGTAGGCATCCGCATGTACCGGCCTTCGTCGGCCACAGGCAATATCCCCGTGCTCGTGTGGATGCACGGCGGAGGCATGATCCTGGGAAACCATCTGTCGGAAGAACACTCCAATGTCGCTTTCGCGCGCGAACTCGGAATCGCCGTCGTCTCGGTGGATTACCGGCTGGCGCCGCACTCGCCCGCTCCCGCCGCTGCAGAAGATTGCTACGCCGTCGTGGAGTGGCTCGTCGCCAACGCCACCCAGCTGGCCATCGATCCCCAGCGTCTCGCGCTGGGTGGTGTAAGCGCCGGCGGCGGACTTGCGGCCGCCACCACCCTGCTGGCTCACGACCGCGGCAGCATCGCCCCCGCCTTCCAGCTCCTCGTGTACCCCATGCTTGACGACCGCACAGTTCTCCGCACGGACACGGACACCACCCACGTACGCTTCTGGCGTCCGCGAAGCAACCGATACGCATGGAGCGCCTACCTCGGAGAAGAGGCAGGCGGTGCCGATGTCTCCGGCTACGCGGCGCCAGCTCGGCGCTCCGACCTGTCCGGGCTTCCACCGGCATGGATCGGGGTAGGCACCCTCGATCTCTTTCACCCCGAAGACGTCGACTATGCCGAACGTCTTCGACGGGCCGGGACACCTGTCGACCTCGTCGTCGTCCAGGGCGCATTCCACGGATTCGACGTGCTCTTCAAGAAGAAACCGGTATCGCGCCAGTTCTGGGAGGCGCAACGAAACGCGCTCGGCCATGCACTCGTCGACTCGATGAAAGGGACGAATAGCTAATGGCATATTCCCGCTCGATTGACCTCCACCACGCAGGGCGCCGGGCGGGAGTCCTCCTACGCGACGGCTGGGATAGAGTCGGGTCATGTCCACGCGTGAGACCCTGATCGCTGCGGCCCTCATACTTCTCGAACGAGACGGCTCCGCGCAGTTCTCCACCCGAGCCGTCTGCGCGATCGCGAGTGTGACCGCCCCGACGCTATACCACCACTTCGGAAACGCGGACGGTCTGTTGAGCGCAGCTGTAGAAGAGGCATTCCAGCAATTCCTCGACGCCAAAGTCACCAGCGCATCCGTTGCGACCGATCCCGAGGCGGCACTCCGCGATGGGTGGGACGACTACGTCCGTTTCGCCGCGGACCGACCACTTATCTACGCGGCGATGATGGCTCGCCTATTGCAAGGGGTGGAGATACCAGCCGCCCGCCGGGCCTTCGCCATAGTTGCGGAGCAGATCTCCGCGCTAGAGACGACCGGCAGACTTCGACTCCCGCCGGGAGAGGCGGCTCAACTGGCCTGGGCCTCCGTCAATTCCGCAGCAATGCTCTACGTCAACGCAGCGCTACACGTCTCGGAATACCTAGGCACCCCCGAGGCGTCCGTCATCGAGTCCCTACGGGAACGCTCGCTCAGCGATCTGTGCGTGCCCGCTTAGTCCACCGAAGTCCGGGGACCCTCGTGCCAATGATCGCTGCGCTCGGGGAGACCGGATTAGCGCTACTCGACATAGGGTACGTTCATGTCGCTCCATGGGACCGACTCGGCAGACCTTGAATTCGTTCTAATGGTGAGCGAGACCTTGAATTCGTTCTAATGGTGAGCGCTTAGCCTCGCCCCGTTTCGCCACTCTCTGGGCGTTACACCGTAGGCGGCTCGGAATGCCCGTGTGAAGTGCGAGTGGTCGGAGAATCCCCAGCGCGCCGCGATCGCCGAGATCGTGATGAAGCGTTTGGCCGGGTCGGAGAGCATCGCGGCGGCCGCGCCGAGCCGACGTGCGCGCACCCATTCGCCGAATGTCGTCCCGCGACGGGACAGGAGCAGCTGGACGTACCTCGCCGAGATACCGTGTGCGTGCGCGACGGCGGCGACCGTGAGGTCTGGGTCGGCGAAATGCAGCTCGAGATGTGCCATCAGGCGTGCTTCGAGTGTCTCGCCCAGCGGCCCGTGGGCGGGAGAGCCGGCACTGTCGCTCAGCAGCAGCATGCGGAGCAGGTCAAGGGTCGGCTGCTCGAGCGCCTCGCGCTCCGCGGGGCTCAGCAGGTGGGCGGTCGACGCGACCTGCGAGAGGTGGTGCGCGATGATCGAACTGAGCGCGGTGCCGCTGCCGATACGGCGTCCGAGGTGGGAGCGCACGACACTGGCGGGCAGACCGAGGCTGTCGAGCGACATCGTGTACGAGTGCCGCACAGTGTCGTCTTCGAAGGTGACGGCATAGGGTTCGAGCGACCAGTAGGCGGTGATGTCGGCGGGAGCGAGCCGGGTGGCCGATTCGTGGTGCCGGATGCTGCTGGTGCCGCTCTCGACGACGGCCACGACCAGGCTGGGCGGTGTGTGATCCTTCGCCAACCGGGTCGTGCGCACGATGGCAGCAGCGCTGCCCGTTGTGGACTGCACCCCCAGATCGCCGAGGTCGACGATTCGGCTCTTCGTGCGAAATCGGGAGATATCGGAAGGGAAGATCTCGAGCGGGATCCGGGTGTGCGCCATAAAGTCGCGAAGCACCTCCAGGCGATCCGTCGGGGGAAGACCCGGCAGGTCGATCGGTGCGGACATGTCGACCCCTCGGACGGTGGCGTGTTCGGTGTGCATCAGGGTAGCGGTCAGAGCGCGTCTCGATCCAGAGCAGTGCGCGATCGGCCAAGCTCGGTGCGTTACCGCGCCAGCGCTGCTGCTCCCGCCCTCGATACCGTGAGGCAACCGATAGCGATCAAGGAGTTCATATGAACGAGACACCGCAACTGGAACCATGGGAAGAAGCCGAAGTGCAGCGCGCGAACGAGTCCGGGCTCACGCCCGTCGTATTCGTCCACGGACTCTGGCTGCTCGCCAGCGCCTGGCAAGGATTCCGCGACACGTTCGAAGACGCCGGCTACACCACCCTGGCACCAGGGTGGCCGGATGACCCGGCCACCGTTGAAGAAGCCTTCGCCCATCCAGATGTCTTCGCCCGCAAAATGGTGCAGCAGGTCACCGACCACTACCTCGTCGCCATCTCCCAACTGACCAAGGAGCCGGCCGTCATCGGCCACTCCTTCGGCGGTCTGATCGCCCAGAAGATCGCCGACAACGGAGCATCCGCAGCCACCGTCGCCATCGACAACGCGCCGTTCAAAGGCGTGCTGCCTCTGCCAGCAGAGTCGCTCAAGTCCGCCGCGCCGGTGATCGGGCGACTCGGCAACCGGAACAAAGCCATCGCGCTCACCTACGAGCAGTTCAAGTTCGGGTGGGCAAACAACCTCGACGACGAAGAGGCCCGGGATCTGTACGAGCGCTTCCACGTTCCGGCATCCGGGGCCCCGCTCTTTCAGGCGGCGACGGCGAACCTCAATCCTTTCGGCGGCGAGACGGCGCTCGACGTGCGCAATCCCGACCGCGGACCACTGCTCATCATCGCCGGCACCAAGGACAACACCGCCCCTATCGCGTTCACTCACGGCAGCTACAAACTGCAGAAGAAGAACGAGGCCGTCACCGAGTATCTCGAGATCGAGGACCGCGGGCATTCACTAGTCATCGACCACGGCTGGCCCGATGTCGCAACAGCGGCACTTGCCTTTGTAAAGCGTTTCGTCTGACGAGATCGCAGTCTCGGACGCCTGGAACGATCGCGCAACCAATGAGGGATACACCGCCGCCCGAGAACATTGCTGTCCCCGCCGTTTCCAATAGTGGACACTTCCGACCCCGCCCCTTAAGCCGCGACCCGGCAGACAAGAACGCAGCCGTGCGCGTCACTTCTCGTCAGATTTGGCTGCACTGGCACGGGTGGAGAACCTCAAGGCGGGAGACGTCGGCGAACCAGCCGTCCGGCGAGTATCGAACTGGATGCTCGGGGTGCGGGATGAGAGCCTGTCTTACATAACGGCCGCTATCAGTCCAGCGGGTCAGGTCAAAGAGGCTTTTCGATGCGGGAATTGCCAGCCACGCACGCGACGTATTACCAAGTTCTGGAGCTCAATAGGCGCCGACGGAACTTCGCGCCCATATGCAGATTCCAGGGGCCTGTGGATACGACCGCGAGTGCGCACCCGCCGACTATCCGTCTCCAGGCCGCTTCAGACAATTCTGCCTGCGCCAATCCAACACCGAATGTCGCGGCGCAGGCCACAGCTACTGCCGCACCGTAAGCTGCGCCTACGATGAATCAGACGGCAAAAACTCAGATTCGGCTGGTCGTTATTCGACTCATCAGACGTGCTTCGCTGAGCCATGCGGAGCTCGGCGATGGCGGCGCGCTTGCGATCCGCCCGACGATGGTGCACGAAGCAATCGATTTCCGATGGGAGAGGCGACACAATCGTAGCCACGCATGTTGCGTTGAAAGACCGTGGCAAGAACGGATCGAGCAAGAAGCGGTCTGGGCCATGCGGGCTCCCAACAAAACATGAAATCGTTCATGTTTTCTTGCGAGCCCCCTGTCGGAGTCGAACCGACGACCCCCGCTTTACAAGTGGAGCAGCGTGGCTGTTAGTCGAAGCAAGAGAACTCCTGATTCCCGGAAAGGCAGCGATTTCAGCGTTGGTTGGTCTGCGGCAATCAAGTAGTTCGCCTCCACTTGTGGGCACAAAGCGGGAACCTTGACGCTATACCGCTGCTGATATGTCTCTGGGCGCCCCTCTATCCGAGGAGCTTGCGGCGCAATGATTGCGTGGTCAGCATTCCGGGGTGAATGACGTAAGCGCGTTAGTCAGTCAGTCAGTCAGGAGGGATGAGATCAAGTCTCGCAGTGTCGGTCGGCGCAAACGTCAAAGCGGTGCAGCTCATGCTCGGACACGCATCGGCGGCGATCACGCTGGACGTATATGCGGATCTGTTCGAGGACGATCTCGACGATGTCGGGGAGGCTTTGAACGCTGCCGCCACCGCGCTTACGCGCTTAGCGTTACACGGCGAGAATATGGCCTTTCGTCCGACCGGCGAGACTGTTGCGGCCCAGCCGGTCGCCTCCGTTGCTGAGATAGAATCCGATTCTCAGCAGCGCCTTCGCTAGCGACATGTCAGGAGTCACGATGGACAACGAAATTGAGTTGATAAGCGACGGCGACGGCCTTGCGATTATCGGCGAGCCTGCTGCTGTGGATCTGTTTCTGGCAACCCATGGACTGCAATCTAAGGAGCTCGGTCTGCAACGGCTTCGGCCGCCCGTCCTCGGCAATGCCGCCGCGGCTGCGCAAGCCGGATCGGAAATAGCTGCCAACTCAAGTCGATGGGTGAAATTAACCAAGGACTCCGTTCAGAAGATAAACGAGATCGGGGTCATGAAGGGCTCGAGCAGCGGGCTCAGCCGTGGTGTCATCCAAGGCAAGGGTGGCCAGATCAGGGGCATCGTCGAGTTTGCGAAAGGTCCCGGATCGCTGCTGGCTAATCCCGCGATATTGGCTGGTGCGGCAGGGATCATGGCGCAGCTCGCCATGCAACAGGCGATGGACGAGATCACCGACTACTTGGCCGTAATCGACGAAAAGGTAGACGACCTACTTCGCGGTCAAAAGGACGCTGTTCTGGCCGACATGATCGGAGTGGATCTCGTCATTGAAGAAGCCATGACTGTTCGTGCGCAGGTGGGTCGCGTCTCTGAAGTCACCTGGTCAAAGGTGCAAGGCACGTCGATGACCGTGGCTCGTACCCAGGCCTACGCATTGCGACAACTCGACGCGCTCGCAGAGAAGATGGAGAAGAAAGCTAACATCGGCGACCTTGCGAAGACGTCGAAAGAGGCCGAAACCAAAGTCCAAGAGTGGCTTGCCGTTCTTGCGCGCTGTTTCCAGCTGCAAGATGGATTGGCAGTTCTCGAGCTCGATCGAGTGCTTGACGCGTCCCCGGAAGAACTGGACCAGCACCGCCTGGCTTTGAAAGTTGCCCGCCAGAACCGGCTCGAGATGATCGCGCGAACCACAGAGGCGCTCATGGCACGCATGGATGCGGCAGCCACTGCAGCCAGTGCCAAGGTTTTGCTTCACCCTGTGTCAGCACGAGCCGTCGTCGATTCGAGTAACCACGTGGCCGTCGGAGTCGTTGATTTCCACGGCCGTTTAGGGATCGAACGCAGTCGTGAGTCTGTTGAGTCAAAGCGGTGGGCGGTCGCCGCCGCAGAGGCTAGGGACAAAGCAATTGAGACGAGTGCGGGAGGCGTGGGTGCTGCCGGCCGCCTCGGCGCTGAGACGTTCAACCGGGCCAGATCGAAAAGTGACAAGCTCGCGAGCAAGCTGGCCGACCGAGCCCTTCGTCGACGCGAGGGCACCAAGGAACGCGACGAAGAGGCCACAAGTTAGATCGGCGAAAGGCGGCACCTGGACTGGGGGACGACAGCTGCGCGGATTATCCGATAAATTCTCTACACGCGGGCTCGCGTGCTCTTCTGACGAGGAGATCGTCGCTGGGACAGGAGAGACACCGGATGGGCAACGGACCCCGCGACTGGATGCCGCCTGAGCCCAAGGCTAGGCCGAGGGACCCCGTGACTTTCTCACCGTCGGCGCCCGCACCTCGCGCTGCGTTACGCGCTCCTGCGAACGGTCGTCTTGCCGGACTGCTCGCGATCGCTCTGGGTCTGTTTGCCTGCTGGTGGCCTTTGTCGGTGCCGGCGGCGACAGCTGACGCGCGGGGTTTCGCAGTGACGACTGCAGGTGTGACGGCGCTGTTCTTGGCCGCGCGGGCCAAGAACGCCGGATTCCGTCGGTTCGCCGCGGTTGGGTCGCTATTGGGGCTCGCGGGCACAGTCTTGTGCGTGTGGAGCCTGATCGCGTTCCACTTCGCGGAGTTGCCGATTCCACCGGTTCCAAGCCTCTCAGCCGGACTGCGCCCGATCGTTTCACAGCCGCTGAACACACCTCTCGCGGTCGACGCTGTGGTTCCGCGCGTCGTTCCGCCGATTGACGGCGCGGACATCGCTCCAATGCCGGAGGGGCAGCTCCGCGCAAACCTTCGGCACATCGTTTTCAACCTTGCGGGCGGCCTGGGGTATCCGCAGCAGCAAGGGTCTTTGCCCGAAGAGATCTCTATTTCGCGAGAGGGCGTCGTCAGCTACGGCAACGTGACGTTGTCGGCAGTGCCAGCGGACATGATTCTGGAGTATGCGCGATCAACTGATGGGCTGAATTTCAGGATCCGAGTCAGTGATTCGGTATCGGGCATGGCAGTCAGCGCCGACTCTGCAACGGGCGTGGTGGTAGACGAGTGAGTGGCGCGTCAGAGGATCAGGTGTACGCCGCATACGGTCGCGCAATGAATAAGGCGCAGGTGCTGGAACATTGGCTTCGCGTGCTGGTCACAATCCACAGAACGGCGTCGAAGGAATTCGAATCTCAAGAAGAGGTCGAGCGGGCGGTGGCCGCTCTGTCCAGCTCGACTATGGGCACCGTTTTCGCTGCGCTCCGGAAGATCCATCAGGACGCAGCGCTGGAGGTTCAGCTCAATCGCGCCGTGACCGAGCGCAACCGGCTAGCCCACCAATACTTCGGATACTGGGACGCATTATGGGTTGACGAGCAGACCAACATGGAGATGGTCGACGACGCGGATCAGATCCGGATTCTCTTCGAGGGCACCGCTGAGCGGCTTATGCCTATCCTCAGCGCCCACCTCGACACGATCGGCGCGGACCCTGACTCCTTCATCCCCGGGTTAGGGTCGCGCATAGCGGAGCAACTAGCAGACAAAATCGACCTGGACTGACGGAACTTGGTTCTGAACGGCACCGTTTGTCGACTCCCACAATTTGGAATGTGGGCAAAGTGTGGGCAAGGCCACGCAACCGCTCGGCCAGATCTCATTATTGCCGAATTATTTGCCTGCTGACCAGCTATTTAGTGGAGCCCCCTGTCGGAGTCGAACCGACGACCCCCGCTTTACAAGAGCGGTGCTCTGGCCACTGAGCTAAGGGGGCGAATCGCGCGTGCCGAAGCAGCGCACGACAATGTTACCGGGCGCGACGCCGGTCAGAGAGACGTGAGGTAGCGGCCCACCTCGAGGCGCTTTCGCTTGTCGGCCTTCGTGCGCTCGGGCAGGCCGCCCACGTAGAGCCAGCCGAGCAGCTGCTCGTTCGGCGCCAGCTCGTGCATGCGGTGCACCGGCTCCGTGCGGGTGAGGATGCCCGAGCGCCAGAAGACGCCCCAGCCGGCCTCGTCCAGCAGCAGGCTCAGCATGTGCGCCACACCGGAGGCCACGGCCTCCTGCTCCCAGGCCGGAACCTTGAAGCTCGGCTTGTGCGTGAACACCACGGCGATCAGCAGCGACGCGCGCAGCGGCTTCGAGCCGGCCTTCTCCGCGTCCTTGCCGGTGGCGCCGCTCGCCTCGGCGAAGGCGGCGCCCAGGCGTACGCGTGCGTCGCCGCGCAGCTCGATCAGCCGCCACGGCTTCATGCCGCTGTGGTCGGCCACCGTCGCCGCCGCCTCCACGAGGGGTAGCAGCTCCAGTCGGCTGGGCGCGTCGGCGGTCACCTTGGAGTGCGACTGCCGACGCATCACGGCGTCGAACGCGGTCAACTACTCTTCCTTGAACCCGAGCGAGAGCGAGTTCATGCAGTACCGGTCGCCGGTGGGCGTCTGGTACGCATCGTCGAACAGGTGCCCGAGGTGCGAATCGCAGGTCGCGCAGCGGATCTCGGTGCGGGTCATGCCCAGGGTCTTGTCGACGACCAGCGTGACGGCATCCGGGTTGATGGATTCGTAGAAGCTGGGCCATCCGCTGCCCGAGTCGAACTTCGCGCCGCTCTTGAACAGCTCGGCTCCGCAGGCACCACAGGTGTAGACGCCCTCGCGCTTCTCATCGAGCAGGGCTCCCGACCAGGGGCGCTCCGTGCCGGCCTCGCGCAGAATCTTGTACTGAACCGGTCCGAGCTCGGCGAGCCACTCTTCCTCGGTCTTCACGATCTTGTTCGTCATCTGTCTCTCCTTAGGGAAACGGGAAAAGTCTTCCGCTCTAATAAACTCGCGGGCATGTCAGATTGTTCCATCGTCCATAAACACTGGGACGAACTATCCACCACAGAACTGTATGCCTTCCTCAAACTGCGCACCGACGTGTTCTTCGTCGAGCAGAAGGTCGACGAGGAGGAGCTCGACTACCGCGACCTCGAGCCGGAGACGATGCACTTCTATATAGCGGATGAGGGCGGTACCGCCGCGTATCTGCGCACGCTTCTCGACGACACGGCCGAGTATCTCGACGCCCGCCGCGTCGTCGGACGGGTGGTGGTTCGTGCGGACCGCCGCGGAGAGGGGCTCGCGAAGCTGCTGCTGGACAGGGTCTTAAGCCTCTATGGCCACGAGCCCATGCTGCTGCATGCTCAGGAGTACGTTGCGCCGCTGTACGCGAAGGCCGGATTCGAGGACTTCGGCGAGCCCTACGACGAGGCCGGGATCAGCCACATCTCCATGTATCGGGCCGCGAAGTTAGGTAAGCCTTAACTTAATTTTGACAGGGGACTCCGGGGCATCGTACAGTTCAGAGGTTAGCTAAGCCTTAGCTAACATCACCGCGTGCCCGACGCTCCTCACACTCTGCCGTGTGGCGGCCCTGCCGGGCCGCCGCATGGGAGAAAGTACGCCGTGAACGTAACGCAGGTCGCTCGACCGTTCCTTACCCGAACTATTGCCGGGATCGCAGCTATCGCGCTGGTTCTCGGCGGGAGCCTGGCCGGAGCGTCAGCCGCGTCAGCCGACGCGGCACCGGTAGTGACCGTCTCGCCCGCCACGAACGTCGACACCACCGTGGCGAACACCTTCACCGTCACCGGGAGTGGATTCACCGGCGACGGCGCCGCGAACGGCGCCTACGTGAACCTCGGCACGACCTCGGCGTGGACCCCGGGCACCGTTCCCTCCACGGGTGGCTTCGTCACGACCAGCTGGGTGCAGCCTGCCCGCGTCGTCGACGGCGCCTTCACCACCACTCTCTCTGTCCCGGCGAACACCCTCGACCCTGCGGGCAGCTACAGCGTCTCGACCTTCGCCGCGCACGGACTGTCGATCACCGACCGCACTCTCGACACCCTCACGCCGATCACTCTCAAGCCGGTCGTGCCTGCGGCGAATCCCGTGGTCACCGTCACCCCGAACTCCGCCATCGACCCGGCGGTCGCCAATACCTTCACCATCGCCGGAACCGGCTTCACCGGACCCGGCGCGGCCAACGGCACCTACGTGAACATCGGAGCGACATCCGCTTGGACACCCGGCTCCGTTCCCGACGCGAGCAAGTTCGTGGCCTCGGGCTGGGTGCAGCCGCGCAGCATCGCCAACGGCGCCTTCAGCACCACCCTCGTCGTGCCCGCCGGCAGTCTGGACCCCGCGGGTAGCTACAGCGTCGCCACCTTCGCAGCGCACGCCCTCTCGGTCACCGACCGCAGCCTCGACTCGCTCACCCCGATCACCCTCAAGCCGGTCGTCCCGGTCGCGAACCCGGTCGTCACCGTCACCCCGAACACCGACATCGACCCGGCCGTCGCCACCACGCTCACCATCACCGGAACCGGATTCATCGGCGCGGGCGCTGCCAACGGCACCTACGTGAATGTCGGGTCGACCACCGCATGGACGCCCGGGTCCGCGCCCGACGCGAGCAAGTTCCTCGTCTCCGGCTGGGTGATGCCGCGCAGCATCGTCAACGGCTCGTTCACCACCACGCTGGTCGTCCCGGCCGGCAAGCTCGACCGCACGCTCTCCTACGGCGTCGCCACCTTCGCGGCCCACGCCCTCTCGGCCACCGACCGCAGCCTCGACAGCTTCACCCCGATCATCGTGAAGCCGCTGCCAGTTCCCACCGTCACCGTTTCGAAGTCGACGCTGAGCAGTGCCGGCGAGACCATCACGGTCACCGGCTCCGGCTTCACCCCGAACGCTCCCGCCACGAGCGGCACCCGCCCGCCGCTGGCCGGCAAGTTCACCGGCGCGTACGTCACCTTCGGCAAGTTCGCCGAGGTCTGGAAGCCCAGCGCGGGAGCCACCTCCTCGGCGCGCGCCGCCGACCGCTCCACCCTCAAGTGGTTCGTCAACGAAGCGGATGTGGCCACAGTCGGCGGCGCCTCCGCGGGGGCGGCGGCGATCGATCCCGATGGCACCTTCTCGGTCGACATGCTCGTGAAGCCCGGCTACTCGGGCGAACCTAGCACCGGCAACTACGGCATCTACACCTACCCGGGTGGGGGAGCGGCCTACGCCCCCTTCGAGACCTACACTCCGATCACCTTCACAACGCTCGTCACCCCGAAGGTGAGGGTCACGCCGAGCACCGACGTCGACCCGACCGTCGCGAACACCTTCACCATCACGGGAACCGGCTTCACTGGAGCGGGCGCCGCAAACGGCACCTACGTCAACGTCGGCTCGGTCGACGCGTGGACCCCCGGCACCGTCCCGGATGCGAGCAAGTTCGTCGCCTCGGGCTGGGTGATGCCGCGCAGCATCGTCGACGGCGCCTTCACCGCGACACTGGTGGTCCCGGCGAACACGCTGGACCGCTCCGTGAAGTACGGCGTCGCGACCTTCGCGGCCCACGGCCTGTCGATCACCGACCGCACGCTCGACACCTTCACCCCGTTCGCGCTCAAGGCGCTCGTCGCGGCCCCGACCGCCACGACCCTGACGGCCACCCCCGCCGCGATCACGGTCGGCCAGTCCACGACGCTGACCGCGCAGGTCGCTCCGGGCACGGCCGGCAGCTACACCTTCTCGCTCGGCGACGCTGTCATCGGCACGGCGACCGCCTCGGCCGCCGGTGCCGGCAGCTACACCGTCGAGAACCTCCCGGTCGGAGCCCAGCTGCTCACCGCCCGCTTCACCCCGGCGAGCGCCACCTTCGAGGCATCGACCGGCACCGTGACCGTTCAGGTTGCCGCAGCGACACCCGTCACGCCGCCCGTCGTCGCACCGCCGGCAGTCGGCGCGGGCTCCCTCACCTGGGGTGTGAAGCAGTCGTTCCGCGACTACGTCTCCGGCAGCATCGCCAAGGGCGCGATCACCACGTCGGGTGTCTCCACGTCTGGCGGCGCGTTCGTCTTCAGCCAGGCATCCGCTGGCACCTTCGACCGCGCGACGGGCACCGGAACCTCCGCCTACAGCGGATCGGTGCGCTTCACCGGCCACAACGGCATCCTCGACGTGACACTCGCCAACCCGGTCGTGCGCGTCGACAGCGCCACCTCGGGCACGCTGCTGGTCACCACCGGCTCGCGCCAGATCGCCTTCGCGACGCTGAACCTGTCCGTCGGATCGCTCAGCACACCCAACAACACAATGAGCTACTCCGGCGTGCCCGCCACTCTCACGGCCGAGGGCGTCGCCGTGTTCGCGCTGAACGGCTCGGGCTTCTACCCGGCCGGCACCCCGCTCGACCCGGTGAGCTTCGTCATCGGAGCGCCCGGCGTCAGCGCCAGCACCGGATCGGCCACCGTCGCGTCCTTCGCCTCGGTCACCAGGACCCCGGCGAAGACCGTCCCCGCCGTCACCGGACTCTCCGTGTCGACCGCCGACGGTTCGCCGCTGGTCGAGGGCGGCGAGGTCACCATCACGGCCGACGGCTTCCAGCCCAACGAGAAGAACATCCTCGTGGTCATCTACTCCGACCCGGTGGTGCTCGCCAGCAACGCCACAGCGGATGCCCGTGGCACCGTCACCTGGACGGGTCGCCTCCCGGCCGGCCTCACCGGCACCCACACCCTGACGCTTCAGGGATCGGTCGACCGCGGCGTGGAGGTGACCATCGCGGCGAAGGCCGCGACCACCGCCGTCGCCGGCTGCGTGGTCTACGACGCGACGCTCACCTGGGGCTTCAAGGAGTCGTTCCGCAGCTACATCAGCGGCTCGATCGCCAAGGGCGAGTGGACCGTCGCCGACGGCGCCACCTACGCGGTGCCGAACTTCGGCTTCAGCGCAGGAACCGGCGGCTACGACCCCGAGACGGGTGCGGGTCTGCTCGCCTTTGCCGGCTCGATCGCCTTCACCGGCCACGGCGGCCTGTTGAACACCACCGTGTCGAACCCGCAACTGCAGCTGGTCGACGAGACGAGCGCGATCCTGCTGCTCGACATCTCCGGCACCACGCAGGACGGCGCCGCCGTCGACCGCGCGGCCGTGGAGTTCGGCTCCGTCGACCTCACCGGCGCGGTCGCCACCGAGAACGGCGTGGTGACGATCACCTCGGCGCCCGCCGCGCTCACCGCCGCCGGCTCGGACGCCTTCGGCACCTACCCGGAGGGCGAGGCGCTCGACGCGATCAGCGCCACGTTCTCCGTCGCCGACGACTGCGCGCAGCCCGTCGAGGAGTCCGACACCCCGGTCACCACGATGGCCGAGGGCGAGCCCGACACGGCCGTCGCCGCCTCCGAGACCTCGGAGTTCGGCTGGATCCTCTGGGCCGTGCTCGCACTCCTGCTGATCGCCGCGGCCGTCGCCGTGGTGCTGGTCGTGCGCCGCAGGGCGGCGACCCGCAGCTAGGGCATCACGGCAGGCGCCGCGCCCCTCCGTCCCGGGGAGCGCGGCGCCTGCCGCGTTCCCGGCTGTGACAGGATGCAGCGGTGAGCACCGCAGCGTCGACCGCCGAGAGATACGCCCGCTTCGCCGAGGAGGCGCGGGGCGAGTCGCCGACCTACGAGGCCTGGGCGCTCGGCGTCGCCTCCGACCCCGAGCTGCTCGCGCTGATCGACTCCCTGCCGGCCGGCCGCCGCCAGCCCTACCTGGTCTTCGCGGTCTCCCGGCTGCTCGGCGCCCCGCTCGGCGGCTACTCCCGGTGGCGGGAGTTCGCCCTGGCGAACTGGCCGGCCGTGCACACCGAGGCGCTGGTGCGCCTCACGCAGACCAACGAGCCGCTGCGCTGCGCCGCCCTGCTGCCGGCGCTCGCGCTGATCCCCGGCCCGCTCGCCCTGCTCGAGGTGGGCGCATCCGCCGGGCTCTGCCTCTTCCCCGACCGCTACAGCTACCGCTACGACGGCGGCGACTGGCTGCACCCGCACGACGGGCCCAGCCCCGTGCTGCTGGAGTGCACGACCAGCGGCGGCACGCCCGTGCCCACCGCGCTGCCCGAGGTGGTCTGGCGCGCGGGCATCGACCTCGCGCCGCTCGACGTGCGCGTCGACGCCGACGCCCGCTGGCTGGAGACGCTGATCTGGCCGGAGCAGCACGACCGACTCGCCCGCGTGCGCGCCGCTGCCGCAATCGCGCGGGCGCATCCGCCCCTGCTCGTCGCGGGCGATGCAGCGGATGCCGTGGCCGGCTTGGCAGAGCAGGCGCCGGCGGGCGCGACCCTGGTGGTGATCTCGAGCGGAGTGCTCGTCTATATGGCGAGGCCGCGGCGCGAGCTCTTCCTCGCGGAGCTCGGGAGGCTCGACGCCCGCTGGGTCGGGCTGGAGGCGGCCGGGCTGTTCCCGGGCGTGGTGGAGAGCATCGGCGAGAAGACCGGCGGCGTGCCCGACGACCTCACCGCGCGCTTCGCGCTGTCGCTCGACGGGGAGGCGCTGGCCTTCGTGCAGCCACACGGGCGCCGGGTGGACTGGCTGTAGTCGCGCGCAGCCGGTTTCGATACGCGAACTCGCTTCGCTCGCCTGCTACTCAACCAGCGAGTAGCCGCCGGTTGAGTAGCCCGCGACGAAGGAGCAGGCGTATCGAAACCCCGCCGCGGGAGCTACGGTGCGTAGATCGCCCGCGCCAGCGCATCGAGCACCGCCGGCGTGCGCGGCCCGAAGCTCAGCACCTCGCCGTCGGCCATGTCGACGAAGCGGCGGTGCATCCCGGCGTTGGTCAGCCCGATCACCGGCTTCGCCTCGATGAGCCCGTCGACGCCGCCCGCGCTCTCCAGCCCGTCGGTCATCACCAGGATCAGGTCGGGGTTGCCGGCCACCAGCGCCTCGTCGGTCATCGGCTTCATGCCGGTCCAGCCGATCTCACCGGCCACGTCGACGCCGCCGACCGCGGTGATCAGCTCGTCGACGCCCGACTCCTCGCCGAACAGGTAGTAGATGCCGCTGGCCCCGCGTAGATAGAGGAACAGCATCCGCAGCCGCCCGTCTTCCGCCTTCGGCGCGATCGCGGCGATCTCAGCGGTCTTCGCCGCGATCGAGGCGGCGAGCCTCTCGGCCAGCAGCTCGCCGGTCGGAACGACGCCGAGCGCCGCCGCGACCTGCCTGGCCAGCTCGCTCGCACCCGCCATGCTCGGCTCGGTGTCGACGAACACCACCGCGATGCCCGCCTCGCGCAGCTGCAGCACCACGTCGAGCGGGCCGATGGTGCCGTCGGTGATCAGCACGGTCGGCCGCAGAGCGAGAACGGCCTCGCTGTTGACCGAGTGCCCGCTCGAGGTGATCAGCGGCAGGTCCGCCGCACCGGGGAAGGTCGTGGAGACGTCGCGCCCCACCACGCTGTCGCCGAGGCCCAGCCCGAAGATGGTCGCGGCGATCGAGCCAGACATGTCGAGCCCGAGGATCCGGTCGGTCGAGTCGACGGTCACGTCGACGTCGCCTCCGCGCTCGCGCGAGACAACGGATGCCGGCAGCGTCTGCTCGGGGCTCTCGGTCACCGGGGTCACCGAGTCGTCCTCCAGCAGCGCCGTCGACGGGCCCTCGACCGTGCGCGGGTCGGCCGAGAGATCGAGGTCGGCCAGAGGTACCGACTGGTCGGCGGCGGGCGTGGTGCCTGCGTCGGTCGAGGCGGCGGGTGCCGAGCAGCCGGCGAGCAGTGCGAGGGCCAGCACGCCCGCGGCCAGCGAGGCGACGCGGCGGGCGGGGGAGGGCGATCGGAGCATGCCGGTTCTGTCCTGTTCACTGGGATGAGGGTGTGCGGCGAACACGCGGCCCGACGACTACTTAGGACAGCCTAACCAATCCGGGCATCCGCCGCCTGCCGTATGGGCGAACTGCCGGTTTCATTGAGCGGTCGTACGGTTTCGCTGTCATAGGCTTGCCCAAACGCGAGGGGGTACGGTGTCAACGAGTCTCGAGTCGAGCGTGCCCGCCGCTCCAGCCCTCAGCGAGCGCCAGCTCGCGATCCTCGAGTTCGAACGACGGTGGTTCAAGCACGCCGGCCCCAAAGAGGAGGCGATCCGCGAAGACTTCGCGTTATCGCCCGCCCGCTATTATCAAATACTGAATGCAGTGATCGACTCGCCCGACGCGGTGCGGCACGATCCCATGCTCATCAAACGCTTGCAACGAGCCCGCGATGCGCGCGCAGCGGCCAGGGCCGAGCGCGCGTTCACGAGTTCACGCCAGGTGGGTCGCCCGGAGCGCCCCCTGCCAGACGAAACGACTGATTAGACCTATGGCCAGCTACCCCAAAGACCGGTTCGACGACCTGCCAGCAGATCTCGTTCGCGTCGGTGCCCACCGCGCCCCGAAGAAGCGCGGCGGCGGCTGGATCGCATTCGCCTGGGCGGCCCTCGCCACCGGCCTGCTCGTGGTCGGCGGCCTCTACGGCCTGAGCCGCATCGACAGCAACATCTCCTTCGACATCCCCGGCGTCGCCGCCCCGACCGAGGAGCCCACCACCCCGGCCCCGGTCGTCACGCCCACCGCCACCCCGCTCAC
>Ga0247741_1000082_pt1 | contig 72594 bp, 53 predicted proteins | sample UWRJL213509R2_FD_180945 | JGI IMG/M metagenome (GOLD analysis project Ga0247741, IMG submission 180945) | Plant litter microbial communities from Arlington Agricultural Research Station in Wisconsin, United States - UWRJ-L213-509R-2 | ecosystem: Environmental > Terrestrial > Plant litter >... | reverse complement strand
CCGTATATATTATCGCACCCTATTGGCGGTGGTTTGGGCTCGGTTGGTATATGGGGGCGGCGGTTTGCGCCAAACTCATTCCTGGCCAAGTTTCCGCCTGATAGTGGTTACGTGCGCGTTGCTGTTGAGATGGGCTATATAGGTTTAATATTGTTTTGTACCCTGATGTTTGTAATACTGAAAACAGGGATCAATAATTATTATCTCATCAAAAACCCCGAGTTAAAAATTTATTGTTTAGCAATGGTATTGATCATATTTGTGTTTAATATTGGTAATTATCCGCAGCAGGCGTTGGTACAATATCCGTCAAATATTTTGTTCTATCTTGCATGTGCATTGTTAAACGTAACGTTGAGATTAGATAAACAGGAACAGCAGGAACTGGCTGAAAAAAAGGCTGTTGAATTAACCGCCTGATAAGAAATTTTAAAATGTCATTACTTACCATAGTAAAATCAAATCCGCGTTTAAAAAAATTTGTACACTGGATGATCGTACAAACCGGCCGTTCTGCGCCCCGCCTATGGGTAAAATGGTTTGTAAACCCATTTATACACAAACGTGGCAGGGGTTCGGTAGTAAGGTTTTATTCCCGTATGGATGTTTTCCCCTTTAACCATTTCGAACTTGGCGCCCATAGTGTTATTGAAGATTTTGTAGCCATAAACAACGGCGTAGGCGATGTTATTATAGGCCACCATACCGGTGTTGGGCTAAGTAATATTATTATCGGCCCGGTTACCCTTGGCAACTATGTTACCATGGCGCAGCATGTAGTATTATCGGGCCTTAACCATGGCTTTGAGGATGTTACCATATCAACCCGCTTACAAAAAGTGGTTACTAAGCAAATTACTGTTTGCGATGATGTTTGGATTGGTGCAAACTCCGTTATCACCGCCGGTGTAACCATTGGTAAACACTCGGTTATTGGCGCGGGCAGCGTGGTTACTAAGGATATCCCCGAGTATTGCGTTGCTGTAGGTAACCCTGCCAGGGTTATAAAAAAATATAATTTTGAAACCGGCAACTGGGACAGGGTTTAGCCGTATAACCATTATATGCCCGATTTAAAGAGACTTGTAAACAAGCATACTATATCATTAGCCACAAGTGCGGCAATGCCTGTTATTGGCATGCTGGTACTATCGTTAATGGCCCACAACCTGCCCACAGCCGATTTTGGCAATTACATCTTCCTGCTCATAACCATTCTATTGGCCGACACTTTCAGGAACGGCTTTGTACAAACATCGCTCATTAAATTTTATGCCGGTGCAAGCAAAAAAAAGGCTGTAGAAGTTGCGGGGTCAGCCTGGTACGTAGGCTTGATGCAGGCACTGATATTTGTTGCTATTGATGGGATTATTTACTTGGTATATCATAGTAAAAGCACCGATGCCGAAACAACCATACAATGGTTTGGCATTATTTATATGACTACCCTGCCCTCTGCCATAGCCTCATACATTTTACAAGCCGAAGAAAAGTTTGGCAGGATGCTAATTTTACAGGTAGTTAACCAGGGCCTTTTCCTGGTATTTATTCTTATTTTGATATTTATACACAAGCTGTCTTTTCAAACAGCGGTATATGCCTACTTCGCCGGAAGCGCCGTAACATCATTGTTAACCATCTTTAACGGTTGGTCAAAGATCCGTACCATTAAACACCGCACAAAAGAAAGCGCAAGCCAGCTGGCCCATTTCGGAAAATTCAGCGTGGGTACGTCAATCAGTTCGTACCTGCTGCGCAGTTCAGATACCTTTATTATCAAGGCAATGTTTAACCCCGCGTTGCTGGCGGTTTATTATATCCCGCAGCGCTTAATGGAAGTATTTGAAATACCGATGCGGGCTGGTGTGGCTACCGCTATGCCTGAGCTTTCGGCCGCCGTACATAAAAATAACTCCGAAGAGGTTGTAAACATCATGAAACGGTATGCAGGCATGCTAACCGTAGCACTTATCCCCATTGCTGTCATCGCCTTTTTATTGGGCGAGGTAGTTATCGAATTGCTTTTTGGCAAGCAATATCGCGATACCGAAGCGGTTAATATATTCCGCCTGTTTATGTGTTATGTTATGCTAATGCCTATCGACAGGTTTTTTGGTATTACATTAGATATTATTAACAAACCGCATCTAAATATGCTTAAGGTACTTTTAATGCTTATTGTTAACATAACAGGCGATTTTGTAGGGATATTCATCTTTCATAGTTTGTATGCCGTTGCAATAGCTTCGCTGTTTACCTTTTTTGCAGGTGCCGTGTTTGGTTACTGGGCTTTAAAAAAACATTTAAAATTTACGATAAGGGATATTTTCAGTATAGGTTTTCGGGAACTTAAAAACATGGTTAACCATTTATTAGAAAAATCTAAAACGGATAAAGCCGAAGTTTAATTAAAATTGTAAAGCAGGATTCAATATGGGTTTTATAACATTTTTACTCTCAATAGTTTTTACCCTGGTATTTATTTACCTGGGCATATACAGCCTGTACCTGTTTGTATTTTCTGTTTTGGGCAAGCTCATCAAACAAGCGCCCCCTCCTGCCGCAACGGCTTACAGCAAATTTGTTATTTATATCTGCGCTTACAAAGAGGATGCTATCATCCTCAATTCTGCCGAACAGGCGTTAACTATCGACTATCCCAAAGATAAGTTCCATGTTTGCGTCATTGCCGACTCCATGCAGCCCAAAACTATCGCGAAATTAAAGGCTATGCCTTTGCAGGTTGTTGAGGTAGTGTTTGAGAGTAGCACCAAATCAAAGGCCCTGCATGCAGCCATAGCGGCCACACACCAGGATTTTGATGCCGCTGTAGTATTCGATATTGATAACATAGCTGCGCCCGATTACCTGCACCAGATAAACAATTACCTGCACAATGGCAATCGCGTTATACAGGGCCATCGCGTAGCAAAAAACACCGAGACCCCGGTTGCCATACTGGATGCCATCAGCGAAGAGATCAACAACCATATTTTCCGTAAAGCCCAGCAGGTTTTCAAACTTTCTGCCGCCATTATAGGTTCGGGGATGGTACTGGAGTTTAAATTGTTTAAAGATACCATGGCGCAGATTGACGCTGTGGGTGGTTTTGATAAAGAAATGGGGCTGGTTTTAACCCGCCAGAAGATCCATGTGGCTTATGCAGATAAAGCTTACATATACGATGAAAAGGTAAGCAATCCCGAAGTATTCAAAAAACAGCGTCGCCGTTGGTTATCCGCGCAGTTCAACCTGTTAAAAACCTATGGCTTAACCGGCTTTAAAGAACTTTTTGTACATGGTAATTTCGATTATTTTAACGAGATCTATCAAACGGCGATCCTGCCGCGTATACTGATGCTGGGCCTGATGCCATTCATGTTATTGGTATCCGTGCTAACACCCGGCATTGGCCCGGGCTGGCAAATGTGGCTTACGGCAACAGCGCTATGTTATATTGGTATATTAGTTGCTGTACCTGCGGAGTTCTTTAACAGTAAATTGCTGGGCGCTGTACTAAAAATACCGTTGATATTCTTTACAATGCTGGCTTTGTTGTTCAAATTAAAGGGAGCAAACAAAAAATTTATTCACACACCGCATAACCCGGATACAAACTAATTACGTATGTACACAAAAGTTGCGGAATTATCAATATAAAAACGGGGAATTAGGTACCCATAAACAATTTCAGGCACAACATGAGGATGCCGGGCTTAAATAAAGTATGGAAGTAGTATTAAACAATACAACAGTAGATTATCCAAAAGAAAAGTCGCTTCATGGCCTTATCGCAGAAAGTGCTGCAAAGCACCCGGATAAGGTTGCACTAAGCTTCCATCATACTTCGCTTACTTATACCGAGTTAAATAATACGGCCAACAGACTTGCACATGAACTGGTTAAAAAGGGGGTAAAACCCGGCGATATCATAGGTATCGCGCTTGATCGTTCTGCCGAATTAATCATTTCCCTGCTGGCTATCCTCAAAACAGGCGCGGCATATGTCCCGCTTGACCCTGAGTACCCGAAAGACCGTATCGAGTTTATGCTGGACGATTCGGGTGCTACCATACTACTTACATCAGTAAAATATAAAGGGCACTTTGCATCAAACACCACCGAAGTTTTGATTGAAGATGCGTTGATCAATTCAAAAAATTACAGTAATGATGCGCCAGATGTTAAAGTAACCGGGCAAAACCTTGCCTATGTGCTGTACACTTCGGGTTCCACCGGGAAACCAAAAGGTGTGCAAATTGCGCATCATAGTTTGGTGAACCTTATGCACAGCCTGCAAAAAGCGCCCGGCATCAATTCAACTGATAAAATGCTGGCCGTGGCTACCATATCGTTTGATATTGCCGGCGTTGATATTTACCTGCCCTTAAGCGCCGGTGCCCAGATCGTCCTGGCTGATGCTATTACCGCCAAGGATGGCCGCGCTTTGCTGGATATCATCCGTACCCAAAACATAACCATATTGCAGGCTACCCCCTACACCTGGCGCATGATGCTGGAGGTGGGCTGGGAAGAACACCTGCCTATAAAAGTATTTTGCGGTGGCGAGGCCATGGCGAAGGACCTGGCCGAAAGGTTGATACCGCGCAGCAAAGAGGTATGGAACATGTACGGGCCAACCGAAACTACCATCTACTCCATTATTAAACACGTTACCGATGCAAGCGATATTACGATAGGCTGGCCGGTTGATAATACGCAGGTGTACATTCTTGATGAGGGAAAGAACAACCTCACCAATGGCGAAATTGGCGAGATATTTATTGGCGGTGCCGGTATTGCATGGGGCTATTTAAACCGCCCCGAGCTAACTGCCGAACGTTTTATTGATAACCCATTTGCCCCCGGCGAAAAAATTTACCGCACCGGCGATCTGGCTAAAATAAAACCCGATGGTGACATTGTTTACCTGGGCCGGATAGACCACCAGGTAAAAGTGCGAGGTTACCGTATTGAGCTTGGTGAGATTGAACATAATCTGGGCAAACAGGATGGCATTAAACAAGCCGTTGTTATTGCCCGCGAAGATACCCCCGGCATCCCGCGCTTAGTGGCCTATGTAGTACTGGAATCAGGCGAAACCGGCATCCCCGAAAAAAGCACTTTAGATACATGGGACAAAGCCCTGTTTGAAGTACTGCCCGAATATATGATGCCGGATGATTATGTGCTGATGGATGTTATCCCATCAACCCCAAACGGCAAAATTGACCGAAAAGCCCTGCCCAAACCCGATTATAGCCACATTAACCGCTCGGGCGACTATGTTGCACCGCGTACCAGCAACGAAAAGCTGGTGGCTGATATATGGGAAGAAATGATGGGCCTGAACCAGATCAGCATCTTTGATAATTTCTTCCAGTTGGGCGGCCGCTCATTAGTGGCCGTGAAGATAATGGCACGTTTAGAGCAGGAAACAGGCAAACGCCTGCCCCTGGCTACCCTGTTTGAATACAGCACGGTTGAAAAATTAGCTGCACGTTTAGAAATAGATGCCGAAGCTATTACCTGGGAATCATTAGTCCCCATAAAGCCAAAAGGCAGCAAGATGCCATTATATATTGTACACGGTGCAGGATTAAATGTATTGTTGTTTAACGCCCTGGCCATGAATATGGACGAAGAGCAACCCGTTTACGGCCTGCAGGCAAAAGGCCTTAACGGTATTGACGAACCGCTGGATGTAATGGAAGAGATTGCAGCCAACTACGTAGATGAGATCATTAACCATGACCCGGTTGGCCCATACGCTGTTGCCGGGTATTCGCTTGGTGGCTTAATAGCTTACGAAATGGCTAAACAAATGCTGGCAATGGGTAAAGATGTAAAAATGCTGGCCATGTTTGATACCTATGCCGACCAAACTCAAATCTACGACTCCTGGTTAAAGAAAAAACTGACCAATGGCTGGTTTTTTGTAAAGCAGTTGGCCTTTACACCAGTGTTACTTGTTCAGGACCCCAAACGTACCATAGAATACAAAAGCCGCGAGATTGGTCGCCGTATTCAAAAGATCTACAAGAACATCTTCCCCGATAAAGTAAAGAAAAAGGAGGGTTTTTCGGCTTATACAGATGATATCCATGAGAAAAGCCTTGCCGCGCAACGTAACTACCTGTTAACACCGGTAAACATCGCTATCGAGCTGTTCCGCGCTAAAAAGCACACCTTCTACATGGATGACTTTAAGTTTTTAGGCTGGAAGCCATTCGCCCTTAAGGGTGTAAATATTCACGATATCCCTGGCGAACACAATACCATTTTCGCCCCGCCGAACGATAAGCAATTCGCCAAAGTATTGCAGGAATGTTTGGATAAAGCTGCGAACCAGGATTAAGCAGATTTACACGATTTATGCAATCTTCGACATGCTTATCACCTACTTTTCTTTGAAGATTGCCACGCTACGCTCGCAATGACGTTTCGGTTTTTAAAGAACTATTATATCTCGCCTTTTGACAAAAATGGTGGCGCTATTTTGTCAGTATCTCAAAATAAAACCATCTAATTATAAGGCACTTGCAATGCATTCACGATGTTCACGGCAGTGAACGTGAACACTTATCCCCGATTAAATAATTTTCTTGCAGGTATATAATATCCCAAAAGTTTTTTAAATTCATAGCAATTTACCAACCTACCCATGAATTACTTCGCCCACCTTTTCCGTTCCAGAAAGGGACAGATCATTGTATCTATATCACTAATATTGATTGCGATGGTCATCTTTTTTGCAAGGCAACACCATCGCAACAATCAGCAAAAAGTTGATGCTGCGTTCGGCAAATACATCGAATCGTACACCACAGGTGTTATCTCTAAACAAAGCACAATCCGTATAAAACTGGCTGGCGAGGTGCAGGTTGCCCATGCGCAAAACGAACAATTGAAGGATGGCATCTTTGATTTTTCACCATCTATAAAAGGAAAAGCCTATTGGATAGACGACCGTACTATAGAGTTTCGCCCTGAAGCAATTTTAGATGCCGATAAAAAATATGACGCCGATTTTAGCCTTGGCAAGATCATCAAGGTTGATGGCGATTTTGAACATTTCAAATTTGGCTTCCAAACCATTAAACCCGATTTCAGTATCAGCTTTGCCGGCTTGCAGAGCGAAAGTGCTACATCTGGCGAAAAAATGAAACTCATAGGCGCTGTGTTAACAGCCGATGGCGAAGACCAGGCCGGTATAGAAAAAATGCTGGATGTAAATTATACTACGCCTGTTAAAGTAAGCTGGCAGCATAACCCGGTAACCCGCTCGCACCAGTTTACCATTACTAAAATAACCCGTACAACCAATGCCAACCCACTTACCATTAACTGGAATGGCGACAAGCTGGACATCGATAAAAAAGGCACCCAGCAGTTCCGTGTGCCTGCCCTTGGCGAATTTAAGGTGTTGGACATAAAAGCCGTACAGGATAATGATCAGTACATATCTGTGCAATTCTCTGATCCTATTTTAGTTGGGCAGGAACTAAGCGGCCTTATAGGTATAACCAATGGTGCCAATATGGCCTACACCATTGATGGCAGTATTGTGAAAGTTTACGCGCCCGAGCGGCTACAGGGAAACTTCAGCGTGTTTGTAAATGAGGGTGTGGAGGATATTTATCATCGTAAAATAAAACAGGCCTTTACAGCCAACGTATTTTTTGAGAACCGCGAACCCGCGGTAACCATCCCCGGCAAAGGTGTTATCCTGCCCGATTCGGGCAAGCTGATGATGCCTTTTGAGGCCGTTAACCTAAGCGCAGTTGATGTAAGCATTATCAAAATCTACGAAAATAATGTACCGCAATATTTCCAGAACAATGGTTTTGATGGCGGGTATGAACTGCGCCACGTGGGTAAACCCATCGTACAAAAAACCATTCGTTTGGATACCGATAAAAGCCTGAATCTGACCAAAGAGAACCGCTTTATGCTGGATGTTGACCAATTAATGCGGGCAGAACCAGGGGCTATTTACCGTGTCATTATTGGCTTCAGGAAAGAGTACTCGCTGTATAACTGCAGTGCGGGCAAGCTTGTGCCCAAAAACAATGAAGACGGCGATTACGAAGAAAATGAATATGCAGGCGATAACACCAGCAAGGTAAATGATGAAGATGATGAGTTTTGGCAGCGTTATGATAACTATTACCCCGAAAACTACAGCTGGCAGGACCGCAACGACCCATGTACAGAATCGTACTTTAGCAAACAGCGCTGGGCAACCCGTAACATCATCGCATCGAACATTGGCCTGATAGCCAAACGGGGCAATGATAACAACATAACGGTTGCCGTAACCAATATTTTAAGCGCCGAACCTATGAGCGGCGTTGATCTGGAACTGCTGGATTACCAGAAACAGGTGATCTTTAAAACCAAATCAGACGGTGAGGGCATGGCCACCTTCAGCCTAAAACGTAAGCCATATTTATTAGTAGCTAAAAAAGGCAAAGAGCGTGGTTATTTAAAACTGGATGATGGTAGTTCGCTCCCGCTATCCCGCTTTAACGTGGGCGGTGAGGAAGTACAGAACGGCCTTAAAGGTTTCATTTACGGCGAACGCGGTGTATGGCGCCCGGGCGATTCTATATTTGTTACTTTCATCCTGGAAGATAAGTTAAAAACCCTCCCGGCCGATCACCCCGTGGAGTTTGAGTTATACAACCCTAACGGGCAGCTTTATAAACGCCTCACCCGGACAAGTTCGGTTGATGGCTTTTACAGCTTCCACACCGCAACCGAAACCTCCTCGCCTACCGGTAACTGGAACGCCCGTATAAAAGTTGGCGGCGCTATCTTCGAGAAGAAAATAAAGGTAGAAACTATCATGCCAAACCGCCTCAAGCTAAAACTTGACTTCGGCGGCGCAACCGAACTAACTAAGGGCAGTGGCGCTAATGGCACGTTAAGTGCACAATGGCTTTTTGGTGGCGCGGCCCAAAACTTAAAAGCTAAGGTTGATGCGTTCCTGTCGTCGCAAAAAACGAGCTTTAAAGGTTACGACGATTATATTTTTGACGATCCCACCCTGGCTTTCAATACGCAAACACAAACCGTTTTTGATGGTAAGCTAAATGAAAACGGTGTAGCAGCTGTGAACACCGATATTAACGTTGAAAAGCAAGCACCGGGGCAACTGCGGGCCAACTTTGTAGTGAAGGTATTTGAGCCTGGAGGCAACTTCAGTTTACAGCAGGCCAGCATGCCTTATAATGTTTATAATGGCTACGTGGGCATTAAAACACCGAAAGGAAGCGACCTGAGCGGTATGTTGGTGACCGACAAAACACATGTAATAGAAATAGCCGATGTAGATACAAAAGGCGCCCCTTTTACCGGCAACCGTAATGTTGAGGTTGAACTTTACAAAATACAATGGCGCTGGTGGTGGGACGAAACCGGTAACGAGTTGAGCAATTTTACGCAAGACCGCTACAACAAGCTTATTAAAACCGAAAACGTACAACTGGTAAACGGCAAGGGTAAATGGAACCTTAAAATTAACCAGGCAGATTGGGGCCGCTACCTTATTCGTATAAAAGACCCGGAAACGGGCCATTCTACCGGCAAAATAATTTATGCGGATTGGCCAAACTGGTCGGAACGGTTACAAAACACCGACCCAACCGAGGCGGCCATGCTTTCCTTTACTTCTGACAAGCCAAACTACAAAGTTGGTGAAGAAGCAACCCTTACAATCCCAACCGGTGGCGATGGCAGGGCTCTAATTAGCTTTGAAAACGGCAGTAAAGTTCTAAAAACAACCTGGATTGATACCAAAAAAGGTGAAACCCGCTACAGCTTTAAAGTGGATGAAACCATGGCGCCAAACGTTTTTGTGAACGTTACGCTACTGCAGCGCCACGCGCAAACCGTAAACGATCTGCCAATACGTATGTACGGAGCCATCCCGCTGGTGGTTGATAACCCCGAAACCATATTGAAACCGGTGATCAGCATGCCGGATAAGATACGGCCCGAAACACAATCGTCTATCACCGTATCCGAGGCAACAGGCAAGGAAATGACCTATACTATTGCTATTGTGGATGAGGGCCTGTTGGATATTACCAACTTTAAAACACCTGACCCGCATGAGGCTTTTTACGCCCGTGAAGCTTTAGGCGTAAAAACATGGGACTTGTTCGATTACGTGATCGGCGCTTTTGGCGGCGGGTTGGAACGCATCCTGAGCATTGGTGGTGATGGTACAAGCGGAACTAATAAAAACGTATCGGTTAACCGCTTTAAACCCGTGGTGAAATTCCTGGGGCCGTTCCACCTGGATGCAGGTGATAAGCAAACCACCAAATTCACCCTGCCACAGTATGTAGGCTCGGTTAAAGCCATGGTTATTGCCGGGTACAATGGCGCTTATGGTTTTGCAGACAAAGCCGTGGCTGTTAAAAAGCCACTGATGATACTGGCTACCCTGCCGCGCGTGCTTGGCCCGTCAGAGAGCATCCAACTGCCGGTTACCGTTTTTGCGATGGAGAACAACATTAAATCGGTTACGGTACAGGTGCAGTCAAACGCGTTTAGCAATCTAGGTGGCAACAATACCAAGACTGTCCAATTTGCCAAACCGGGAGATCAATTGGTCAACTTCGACCTTAACATTAAAGATTTTGTTGGCATTGGTAAAGTTAAGATCATCGCGAAATCTGGTAGCGAAACTGCCGCTTATGATGTGGAACTGAATGTACGTAACCCCAACCCTCCCGTTACCCGCATCTTTGAAAAGGAACTGAAACCAGGCGAGTCATACGCGGCAGCGTATAATCCTATCGGGATTAACGGCACCAATAAAGCTACTTTAGAGGTTGCCAGCATCCCGCCGTTAAACTTGGCCAAACGTTTAAATTACCTTATCACCTACCCGCATGGTTGCGTAGAGCAAACAACATCTTCAGCGTTCCCACAATTATATTTGGGGCAGCTGTTTGATCTGTCGCCAAGGCAAAAAGCCGAAACAGAGCGTAACATCAAACTTACCATAAACCGCTTAAATGGCTTTAGGGTACAAGGTGGAGGTTTAAGCTACTGGCCCGATGGCGGCGAGGCTGACGAATGGGGAACCAACTACGCCGGCCACTTTATGCTGGCAGCACAGGCAAAAGGTTACAGCCTACCATCTGGCTTTTTAGACGACTGGAAACGTTATCAGAAACAAAAAGCGGTTAATTGGTCGCCAGACCCGCGTACGAATATACACGGTTACTATTACTATACCGACCTGGTGCAGGCTTATCGTTTATACCTGCTTGCGCTATCCGGCTCGCCAGAACTTGGCGCCATGAACAGGCTGCGCGAGTATCAATACATCAGCACCGAAGCCCGCTGGCGACTTGCCGCTGCTTATAAACTTGCCGGCCAGCCAGAGATTGGCTTAAGGATGATAGCCGGCTTGCCAACTACTATCGCACCATACAATAGTATGTATGGTACTTACGGTTCTGACCTGCGTGATGAGGCCATGATACTGGAAACCCTTACTCTGCTTGGCCAACAGCAAAAAGCATCGGGCATGGTGCGTACCGTTGCTTCAAAATTATCGCAGGATAGCTGGTATAGCACGCAAACCACCGCCTACTCGCTTGTTGCCATAGCGCAATATTGCGGGGTAAATAAAGGCGGGGGTAAACTATCATTCGGTTTCCAGTCGGGTGCTAATAAACAAACCGTAAATTCGGCAACCTACCTGTGGCAACAGGAATTAGCACCTAACAGCGGTAAGGTGATCTTGAAGAACAACGGTACGAATAAGCTTTATGTTAGGTTGATACAGCAAGGGCAGCCATCATCCGGTCAGGACGTTCAAACTTATGTTAACCCGGATATCATGCAGATGCGTGTAGCTTACTTTACGCTTGGCGGCAAGGTTATCGACCCAACATCTCTTAAGCAAGGTAGCGATTTTGTGGCCCAGGTAACCATCAAAAACCCGGGCAAACGTGGCCGTTATGATAACCTGGCGCTTACGCAGATCTTCCCGTCAGGATGGGAAATACTGAATAGCCGGATGCTGAATAATGACGAGGCATTTAAATCATCGCCATCAGATTACCGCGATATCCGTGATGACCGGGTAAATACTTATTTCAGTTTAGCCGAAGGCAAAGAGGTTACCTATTATGTGATGCTTAACGCGGCCTATGCCGGTAAATATTATCTGCCCGCCGCATACTGCGAAGCTATGTATAACCATGATATTAACGCGTTGATAAAGGGGCAATGGATTGAGGTGGTGAAGTAAAAACAGCCGCGTCATTGCGAGGTACGAAGCAATCTTCGATAGAAAGTCGGCGACAAGCATGTCGAAGATTGCCACGTCGCTATCGCTCCTTACAGCAATGACGGGCATTTAACACAAACGGCTTCATTGATATCAATGAGGCCGTTTGTGTTATGAATTGGCTATTCACCGTTATTGGTATTTTGTCACCAACAACTACTATGTCATTTTACTTAGCCGGAGTAATTACGATATTCCTGTAATCGATAGGCCCATGGTCGCCTTGTATCATCAGTGGGCCGGGTTCGCCTTCTTTACTGTCAATAGCACCGCCGGTTATGCCGGGGATAACCTGGCGGGAAATAACCTCTTGTCCGTTGGCTACTATTGTAACTACACGGCCAACAAGCGTAATATCGTATGATTGCCATTCGCCGGCGTTTTTAGCCATCATTCTGTTTGGCTGCATAAAGCCATATATCGAGCTGAATTGGTTTGCCAACGGCTCCGGCTCGCCGGTTTTGGTGTCAATAACTTGTGTTTCGTAACGACCGCGCAAATAGACACCGCTGTTGCTACCTTTCTCGTATCTAAATTCGATGTGCAATTTAAAGTCTTTAAACTTCTTATCTGTTAACAAGTTAGCACCCGACTTTTTACTGCGCAGAATACCATTCTCAACAACCCATTGATTAGGTCTTCCATCCGTGTGCCAGCCTTTGGTATTTTTACCGTTAAACATTTTTATAGGAGTTCCCCATACTGGTGCCTTAGTAGGCAACATTTCAGGCGCCCTTACACCAGTAAAGCTATAGCTTTTACCATCGGTATAAATCATTGTACCTTTTATATTATTACCGCTTGCCTCAAACTCAAAATCCATATTACGGTCGCCCGGTTCCCATTGTGGCGGGATAGAAAAACTGTATTTACCATCAGCCACTTTCACCTCAGAAATTGGCCTTGCGCTGCCAAAAGCGTAAGTAAAACGACCAATAAGTGTGTGTGTGCCCGATTTTTGAACTTCTAGCCATGATGGTTGCGTTTTGCCGTCTTTCTCCATCGTAATATCCCATCTGCCTATTACATCCGGGTCTTTTTTCATTTCAGCATGCTGTGCATTGGCATAAACAGCCGAAAAAAGCATGACGATTAAAACAGCCACCATTTTGATGCTGCGCGATAATTGTAGATTTTTCATAATTGGTTATTAAGTTTTTAAATCTATAAAAACATTCGTAAATAAATCTTTTTTAATAATTTAGTTGCCCAACACGCTTGCCAGCGTTTGATGCAATTCAAACCCTTTAATATTTTTAGCTATAATTTTACCTGTCGGATCAACAAGCACATTAGCAGGTATAGTGGTTACCCCGTATAAATTCTTTACACTCGCGGCAACATTATAATGATCTATAGCTTGTATCCAGGGTAGTTTATCCGTTTTAATAGCTTGTAGCCAGGCTTGCCTACCGGTTTTACTATCGATGGAAATACTCAGTACAGTAAACTTTTTGTTATTATATTTTTTAAATGCGGTAACAACATTGGGGTTTTCCTGCCGGCATGGTAAGCACCATGATGCCCAAAAATCTATAAGCAGGTATTTACCTTTAAAATCTGCCAGTTTCACCTTTTTTCCTGTGGATGTGGTTAATTTAAATCCACTTGCCATTACCCCTATCTGTGAACCTTTTGCAGAATTTATAGTCGTTTCAATGGCTTTACCCAATGCACTGGTTTTATTAGCAATCGACAGGGAACTATAAGCATCGGCAACCAACGGCAGATCCGCATGGTTCACCATCCTATCTAAAGTAAGCAGGCTGACGTATGAACCGGGGTGCGATTTGATAAAGGCAAATTTAATAGGCTCCATTTGCTTCAATATGGCATCGGTCGCAACTTTTATGGGGTCAGTAAAGGTAACGTCGGCTTGCTGCTGTGGTGTAAGCGCGTCATATTTATCAGATACTGCAATCAGCTTTTTTGTTAAAGGTCTTAGTATAAGTCCAAGCTCTGTGTTGTCCTTGTTTAATGGTGTGCCTTCAATAGCGGCATTTTTAAGCGAATCTTGCGTGGATACTAAGATATCACCGGGTTCAATAAAAAGATTTATCGAATCGTACAAAATATTTGCCGTTAGCGGGTTATCATTCCTGCAAACATATCCAATGCCAAGGCTGTTTATTGATCCGTTAAATTTAAAATAACCGTTATTTACGATGGTAGAATCTAGGTAATTTTTACCATTTTCTTTGTAAGAGAGGTATATCTTATCGCCATTTTTAAACGGCTTAACATCACCGGTAATAGTGAATGGCTTTTGTGCAAATGCTAATAACGGCAGCAAAGCGACTAATAATAAAAAATATCTTTTCATCGGCATATATGGCTTAAAGCCATGAAGATAAAAATTATCGGTGTTATTTTTCGTATAACTCCAGTGGTAAACCGTCGGGGTCGGTAAAAAAGGTAAAGCGTTTGCCGGTAAACTCGTCTACTCGGATGGGTTCGGTTACCACATCATATTCATTCAGGTGGAATATGGCTTCTTCAATGTCATTTACCTCAAAAGCTAAATGGCGCAGGCCAACTGCTTCGGGTTGTGAGGGCCTTGGGGGTGGCCCGGGGAATGAAAAAAGCTCGATCTGGTATAGTCCGTTGACTTCCAGATCGAGCTTGTATGATTTTCTTGCTTCACGGTAAATTTCGCGAACTATGGTAAAGTTTAAAACTTCGGTGTAAAACCGTTTAGAACGTTCGTAATCTGAACAGATGATAGCAATATGGTGTATCCTGTTCAGTTTTAGCATTACTCGTCGCCTAAAATTACGTGAAGTACATTATCATGTACCATTTTAATATCGGTGATGTTACCAAACAGCTCTTCATCGATATTGGTGTTACCAGAACCGTTAACGGTACCCAATAAGCTAAAATCAATTTCGCTGGTGGCCATCATCTCGATGAAACGCTCATGATCATCAGGCGCTATACTTACCACTACCCTGCCCTGTGCCTCGCCAAAAAGGAAGGCATCTTTACGAATGCTGCTATCACTCTCTATATCAAAACCCAACCCATTTGGCATCGCCGATTCTACCAACGCGATATATAAACCGCCGTCGGCAACATCGTGTGCAGATTGTATTACTTTATGTTTGATGAGTTCTTTTATAACCTGGTGCATCGAGTATTCCTCATCTATATTAAAATAAGGCGCAGGCGCTTTCAGTATTTTGTGGTACGATGCCAGATATTGTGATGATGCGATATCATTTTGTGATGCGCCAATAAGGTAAATTAAATCGCCGGGTTGTTTAAAATCAAGCGTCATCAGGTTGCTGGTATCGTCCATTACACCCAGCATACCAATGGTAGGCGTCGGGAAAACAGAACCACCATCTGATGATTGATTGTAAAAACTTACGTTACCACCTGTTACCGGAGTTTCGAATTTTGTACAAGCTTCGCCCATACCTTTTATTGCACCAACAAACTGCCAGTAAACCTCCGGCTTGTATGGGTTACCAAAGTTTAAGCAGTTGGTAATTGCAACCGGCTCGCCGCCTGCACAGGTAATATTACGTGCAGCTTCGGCTACAGCAATGGCCGTACCTTTTTGAGGATCAGCGTAAACATAGCGCGAGTTACAATCACAGGTTAATACAATGGCTTTATTAGTTTCTTTAACCGCAACTACAGCCGCGTCGCTTGGGCGATTGGTGGTCATGGTAGCCGTGCCTATCATAGAATCGTACTGGTCAGTCACCCAACGTTTTGATGCAAGGTTGGCATGGCCTATCAGGTGCTCGGCTACTTCAATTAAGTTAGCAGGCTCGGCAACATCTTCTATTTTAAATTTCTGGTTTTCGGCAAAGTAAGCGGGCTCGCGGTATTCGCGCTCATAAATTGGGGCACCGCCACCCAATACCAGGTCATCAGCAGGTACATCGGCAACTTTAACGCCGTTCATAAAGTACTCTAAACGCTGCGTATCGGTTACTTCGCCAATAATAGCACAGTTCAGGTCCCATTTATCAAACACCGCTTCAACTAAAGCTTCTTTTCCTTTTTCAACCACAATCAGCATGCGCTCCTGAGATTCAGAAAGCAATATTTCGTATGGTTTCATATTCTCCTGGCGCATGGGTACGCGGTCGAGATGGATGATCATACCATGCTCGCCTTTGGCGCTCATTTCAGAGTTTGAGCAGATAATACCTGCCGCGCCCATATCCTGCATGCCAACAACAGCACCGGTTTTGATCACTTCAAGCGTAGCTTCAAGTAACAGTTTTTCCTGGAACGGGTCACCTACCTGTACAGCAGGTAAATCATTAACCGAATCTTCGGTGATATCTTTTGACGCGAAAGCCGCACCGTGGATACCATCCTTACCCGTTGCCGAGCCTACTATGTAAACAGGGTTACCAACACCATATGATGTAGCCGAAACAGTTTCACCAGCCTTTACAATACCTGCCGAAAAAGCGTTTACCAATGGGTTAACATTATAACATTCGTCAAAGAAAAGCTCACCACCCACCGTTGGGATACCAAAGGCATTACCGTAGTGACTGATCCCTTTTACTACACCTTTAACCAGCCATTTGGTTTTATCCAAACTAAGGTCGCCAAAGCGCAGGGAGTTCATTTGGGCGATGGGTCTTGCACCCATCGTAAATATATCGCGGTTTATACCGCCCACACCTGTTGCAGCGCCCTGATATGGTTCAAGTGCTGACGGGTGGTTATGTGATTCAATTTTAAAGGCGCAACCAATACCGTCGCCAAGGTCAACCAGTCCGGCATTTTCTTCGCCTGCTTTAGCCAGCATACGCGGGCCATCTTTTGGCAGGGTTTTAAGCCATGTAATAGAGTTTTTGTATGAGCAGTGCTCACTCCACATTACCGCGAATATTGAAAGCTCGGTAAAGTTGGGCACGCGGCCCATTATCTCTTGTATGCGGGTATATTCTTCGGGTAAAAGCCCCAGATCGCGGGCGGTTTCAACGGTGGTTAATTCCTGGTTCTCCAATGTAATTTTGTTTTTGTTGAAAGGATGCGCAAAATTAGCAAAAAAGGCTAAAAGCCGAAAGGTTAAAGCAGAAAGCTTTAGGAAAAACAGCAGAAAGTAAAAAGCCAAAAGCAGCAGCTTTATTAAGCAGGCTTCTGGCTTTACTTTATATGATCAGTTTTATTATTGTTCGTTTATCTGAAAGTTAAGCGGTATCACGTACCTGACCCTTACAGGCTGGCCATTTTGCACACCTGGTTTCCAGGGTTTCGCAAGTTTTAATACCCGAAGCGCTTCTTCATCCATGCCGTATCCGGCCCCATTCTGGATTGAAATATCTGAGAGGTGTCCGTCCTTTTCTATCACAAAGCTAACCAACACCCTGCCACCTTTACCTTCCTCCTGCGCCTGCGAAGGGAACCGCAGATTTTTGCTCAAAAATTTATTCCATGCGCCTGTGCCACCAATAGGCTCAGGCATAGATTCCAATGTGCCGAGGTTATGAATTGTATTATCAACCACGGGTTCAGGCGCACTCCCCTTACCATTTGACGAAGCTATTACATTTTCGATAGGTGCGGTATTTTCACCTTTAACTGTAGTTGGGCCAATAGCCTCTGTCAGTTCGGTAATAACCGGAGGTTCTTCAATAATTGGCTTATTAGTAACAACAAAAGAGGTGTATTTCATGGTAGACACCGGCGGCTGTGGTTTACTTGCCTCCAATTTAGGTTCTACAGGTTTTTCAAGTTTCAAATCATTTAAGCGTACTACATGTTCTTCAAATACAGTCGGCATGTTCTCAATAACTTTTTTAACAGAAACATTATAAAGTACAGCGGCTGCAACAACAGCTGTAAGCCCTATAGCCATTGCCCTTATCATGGTTGAACCATAATGTTGCCTTAATTCAAAGGCTCCGTATTTTTTGTTGCGATCGGTAAATACAAGCTCGAGCCACTCGGGGTTGTACAGATTAAGTTTTGTATTAAGCATAGCGTTTGAAATTTTATTTTACTAATTAACGCATTTGCCAAATAAAATGTTGTACAAATTGCAACTTTTACGAAATAATCAATTGAATAAACCGATATATGCAATTTTATATTGCACATATATGTTTATTGCAAATTATATTTGGTTTAAAGAAGTGTATCGGAGACGGATATTTACCAGTTTTCGGTAGAAACCTTCTTTACAGGGTCGGTTTTTTTAACAACAGGCTGTTTATCTATGGCCTGTTTAATTTTAGCCGCGGTGTTGATACAGAAGCTGGCTATCTGATCGAGATAGTTATCGGTTTCTTTTTTGCCGTATTTGGTGCTCATTTTTTCAAGCGGGACTTCTATACCCGGGATAGGCACCATGTTACCAAACCTATCGCGCTGATAGGGCTTAAATACAAAATTGCTTATACGATAGCGGTACTTCTGGTCTTTAGTTTGGATGTTGATGGTATAATTTATCTCTCCGCCTTCCTTCCGCATTAAGGATACACCGCTATATACTATAAACTTGCCCGAGGTATTCAGGGTACTTTCGGCCTTGCTTTTTGCTGGTTTAGCTAATGGATTAAATGCTACTGCAAAATCCCAGCCTCGTTTATACAAGGTATCGGCAGATAAAGCGGGCTTATCCACCACACGATAATAGATATAATTATTGCCTTCATCAACTTGTAACGAATCTTTCTGAGCGAATGCTATCTGCGCGCACAATAAACATGCAAGGCTAAAAAATACTTTTTTCATAGGATAAAGATAAGCCATCCGCAGGTTATACGGATGGCTTATAAAAAAATCAGCTCGTTTAAACTTCAGAATTAGAATGCGTATACCGCAGCAAGTACAAATTGTGATGCATTTTTAGTTGGCGCGCCGCTTTTGTTAATAAAACCATCATTAACATCTTTATTGTTATCTAACCTAAATTCAGGGATAACAGTTAACGGGCCCGCTTTAATGTTAGCTGTTAAAGTTGTTGCAAATACCGAGCTACCCGGTGCAGGGCCTGCTGTTGTGTATGAACCTGCCTTTGTTTTAAAATACTCCCCTCTTAAACCAAATGTTACATCTTTAGATACAGCCAATTGCGGGTATAAAGCAACGCCTGTAAAACCACCTGTGCCAACAACATCGGCAGGTTTAAATGTAGCTGCGTTTAAGCCTAATTTAAAGGCATCGGTAATTTGATAGCTGGTTGTCAAGTCAAACTCGGTACCAGATAGTTTGCCGGTTAATAAGTTTAGGTATGCTGTCCAACCTTTTACAGGCGCAACCATTAACTGGGCACCAAATGTGTTTACCTGGTTTACAGCTGTGTAAGCGTTCCAGCTATCGTTAAAGATACCGGCCATTAAACTAACCTTGCTTGTAAAAGCATAGGTTGCTTTAAAACCTGGGTTTTGGAAGGGGCCATTAGTAAACAGGTACGAGGTTGAGTAGTTAAAGTTGCCCGCCGGGCTAATTACCTCATAACCCATAAATGTAGCCATATAACCACCTGTTAAATTAAATTTATCGGTTACATCGTATGACACATATAGATTTTGGATATGGAAGCTATTGCCATCGTCACTGTTCGGTAATGATTGCGCCTGGCCACGCGGACCGAATGATAGTTCACCCACAAATGCAGCTTTACCAACTTTTTTCTTCAAAGCCAGGTCTATCATACCAATTGAAACAGAGTTATTATCTGATGCAAAGCTGGTAGGTATATTACTGTGTTTTGAGAAATCGTACTTGTAATAGGTATCAACCGAACCTGAGATAATCAGAGGCGGGTCTGCTTTGGTAGTGTCCTGTGCACTGGCTGCAAATACTGATGCAACAAAGAAAGATAAGAGTAAAAGTCTTTTTTTCATGATAAGGGATTTAAATTTTAATGATTAGTTATTGTTTAGTTAATTGTTGATTACTTTTTGAATAATTAATTGCAAAACGACCATAAAACTCAATCCAACATCACTACATCTATATATTTAGTCGCTATTTTATAAACAATACAAAATATTACATAAAAAAATATGATTATTACCTAAAAAAGATTGTTTAATTATATTTTTTACTAAATAGATGATAATATTTTATAAAAACAAGAGGTATTTTACATTTTATTGCAAATAAATCAATGATTTATCAACATTTTTATAATTATATACATAAAAAAGGCGATTTAAATTTACATTTTTAAATAAAACACAACAAAAAATCGATGAAAAATCAATTAAAAAAATTTTAAAATATAATTTTTACCAAATAATGAAAGATATAATTGAAATAGAGTTAAATTCTACTCACATTATATTTTTTTTACATAAATCAAAGCCTACAAAATGAAATTTTCACCTATTTTTTAACTTTACATAATTATCTCTTAAAACCGCTTACTATTTAAATGATTTTATAATTTTGGGCTGAACCAATTATTATCATCATGCCCAATACACGTTTTCAGGCTTTAACGGCCGTGTTAAATCGCGAAATCCCGGAGATAAAGCTTCCTTCCGCCAAAATATCTGACTACTTCGGCGTAAATGTTTTTGATAAACCAAAAATGAAGGAGTTTTTATCAAAAGACGCTTATAGTGTAATTGTAGATTCTATTGATAATGGTGTGCCTATCCCCCGCGATATGGCCGAGCAGGTAGCATCATCAATGCGGTCATGGGCAATGGGCAAAGGTGCCACACACTACACCCACTGGTTTCAGCCGCTTACCGGCACCACTGCCGAAAAACACGATGCCTTTTTTGAACCAACAGCAGATGGCGGCGCTATTGAACGCTTTAGCGGCGATGCCCTTGCCCAGCAGGAGCCGGATGCATCCAGTTTCCCAAGCGGCGGTATTCGCAACACATTTGAGGCCCGCGGCTATACTGCCTGGGACCCATCCTCCCCTGCGTTTATAATGGGGCGTACTTTATGTATCCCCACCGTATTTGTATCATATACGGGCGAGGCACTCGATTATAAAGTACCACTTTTAAAAGCCTTAAGCGTTTTAGATAAAGCCGCTGTTGATGTTTGCCATTACTTTGATAAAAGCATTGAGAAGGTTAATGCATCATTAGGCATTGAGCAGGAATACTTTTTGGTTGATACCGCCCTATTTAACGCAAGGCCCGATCTTTCGCTCACCGGCCGTACCTTATTCGGTCACATGTCGGCTAAGAACCAGCAGTTAGAAGATCATTACTTTGGTTCTATTCCAAGCCGTGTATACGCCTTTATGCAGGAAATGGAAACCGAAGCTCTGCAATTAGGTATACCTTTAAAAACCCGTCATAACGAGGTAGCGCCATCGCAATTTGAGTGCGCCCCCGTTTACGAAGAAATAAACCTGGCCATTGACCATAACCAATTATTAATGGATATTATGGACAGGGTTGCCAAGCGCCATCACTTTAAAGTATTATTACACGAGAAGCCTTACGCAGGCATCAATGGCTCGGGCAAGCACAATAACTGGTCGTTGATAACCAATACAGGTAAAAACCTGTTATCGCCGGGGAAAACGCCAAAGAACAACCTGATGTTCCTTACGTTTTTTGTGAATACCATTAAAGCGGTTTATGAACATGCCGACCTGTTAAGAGCCTCCATCGCATCAGTAAATAACGACCATCGCCTGGGCGCAAATGAGGCCCCTCCGGCTATTATTTCTATATTCCTGGGTAGCCAACTAAACGAGGTATTAGACGAGATAGACACATCGCGCCTGAGCAAAAAGATAAAAGAAGAAAACTCGCTTTGGCAGGGCATCCCTAAAATACCGCAGATCTTAAAAGATAATACCGACCGTAACCGTACATCACCATTTGCCTTTACCGGTAATAAGTTTGAACTGCGCGCTGTTGGCTCATCAGCCAACTCGGCCAGCCCCATGACGGTATTAAACCTCATCATGGCCGATCAGCTTAAGAAGTTTAAGATTGATGTGGATAAATTGATCAAAAAAGGCGAAAAAAAAGATGTTGCCCTGATGACGGTGATCAAACGCTACATCAAGGAATCGCGCAACATACGCTTTGAAGGGAACGGCTACAGCGAAGAATGGGAGAAAGAAGCTGAAGCAAGAGGTTTAGCCAACGTCAAAACAACGCCTAAAGCCTTAGATGCCTTTATATCTGAAAAAACCGCCGAGCTTTTTGCCGAAACAGGCATATTTACCACCCGCGAGGCACACGCCCGCCACGAAATACTGCTGGATAGCTTTTACAAAAAGTTGCAGATAGAAGCGCGCGTTATGGGCGAACTGGCCGTAAACATTATTATCCCTGCTGCCATTGCATACCAATCAAAACTGATTGAAAATGTTAAGGGCCTAAAAGATCTTGGCCTTGATAAAGGCACCTACAAAGCACAACTTGACATCATAACCAAAATTGCCGAACACGTTAACTTTATTAAAGATAATGTGGAGGAAATGATAAACGAACGCAAAAAGGCCAATGTTATTGAAGACCTTCGCGACCGTGCCATTGCTTACGACGAGAAGGTAAAAAGTTATTTCCAGCCAATACGTTACCATGTAGACAAACTGGAGCAACTGGTTGATGATACCCTTTGGCCGCTGCCAAAATTCAGGGAGCTGTTGTTTATCAGGTAAACCCACTGCAAAAACGAAGGCCGGATATTTAACGTATCCGGCCTTCGTTTTTAAGCTTATCGGGCAAATATATCCGCCTGGTTGTGCTGGTGTATAATTACCTCGCGGTACTTGCTTAATAAGGCCGATTTTGAAACAAAGCCAATAAAAATCCCCTCCTTAATTACAGGGAGCTGCCAAACATCCAACCCATCAAATAATTCCATTACATCACTCACCGGTTCATCATAATCTATTACCGCTGGTGGGGCAACCATTATATCTGCAACCGTATCAGTGCCCTCTTGCAGCCGGTTAAATAAATGCTTGCGTACATCATCCATTAAAACTACACCTTCAAGTGTACCGCCTGTACTCAGAACAGCAAATATATTAGCCTGGCTTTGTGATAAGATGCTATAAAAATCGGCAATGGGCATATCTCTGCTTATCACTTTAAATTGCCTGTTTATAATACTATCCAGCTGTATAATATCAAGCATGCTATTATCATGCCCCGGATGAATATTATTTTCATGCACCAAACCGTGCCAGTAAATATTGTGTTTATTAAACATCCTTGATATGATGTACGACATAGCCGACACGATCATTAGCGGAATAAACAACACATACCCTCCGGTTATTTCGGCAATTAAAAATATAGCAGTTAGCGGTGCGTGCAATACCCCACTTAAAGCGCCTGCCATACCCACGGCAATAAAATTACTTGTGTTTAAATGGATAAGCCCGGTTTGGTTTACCCCAAAGGCAACAAACAAGCCTAAAAATGCACCTGTAAACATTGATGGGGCAAAACTGCCACCATTCCCTCCGGCCCCTATGGTTATCCCGGCAGCTATAATTTTTGTTAAAACAAGCGCACCTATAAATAAGAGCATTATCCACGGGTTTGCAAGCCATTCGCGAAAGAATGATTCTTCTTTCAAAGCTTCCATATTACCATTTAGTATTTGCTGCAGATAGTGGTACCCCTCGCCAAACAAGGCCGGAAAAACCATGATCATTAATCCAAGCAGTAAGCCCCCGCCTAATGCACGTACATAGCGGCTTTGTTTTAACAAGATACCTTTCTCCAGTTTACCCGCAATTTTTGAGATATAAACCGATACCCATCCGCTCAGCACACCCAATAAAATATAAAATGGAATGGCATTTAAAACCCATCCATCGGTAACCAAGTGAAACAGCTGGCCCGAGTATAATACTTTTGAAACAACCACACCTGTTGCAGATGCAATTAACAGCGGGATAAACGTTGGGATGGTTATCTCGCCTATCAGTATCTCTAACGAGAATAAAACCCCGGCTATAGGGCTGTTAAAAACCGCAGCAATACCTGCCGATGCCCCTGCCGCCAGCAGTACTGTTTTTTCATACGAACTTAAGTTGAAAAATCTGCCAACATTTGAGCCTATCGCTGTACCTGTACTAACAATTGGCGCTTCTAACCCGGCCGAGCCGCCAAACCCAACGGTTAACGAACTGGTAACCAAATGGGCGTAAATATTATTCACCCGGATGTTCGACCGGTTCTTTTTTATATTAATTAGGATACTGCCTATCCCTTTTTGCATACGATCGCGGTTAATGAGGTGCTGCCAGGCAACGGTTAGCAGTATACCAAAGGCGGGTAAAAACACATATATAATATGGTAAGGCAAATGCGACGAGATGTTACGGCTAACATTTTCCATTACATGCACCAAAAATTTCAAGGCCACAGCCGCAAGGCCGCCAAAAAGACCTACAAACACACTACAATAGATTAAGAAGTTGCGTTGTGTATTGCGCTTTAAGCGCCAGCGGCTAATTTTATAACTGATAGATTTTAACATAGGCGGGTACCAAAACGGCAATGTAGTAATTTACCATGTACAAATATTATTTAAGCAGTATATTTGCCCATGACTTCTCCGCAAAGATATGATCAACGGGGCGTATCTGCATCAAAAGATGATGTACATAATGCCATTAAAAATATTGATAAAGGGATTTTCCCAAAAGCATTCTGCAAAATAGTACCTGATATATTAACTAACGACCCTGAGTATTGCAACATTATGCATGCTGATGGCGCAGGCACCAAATCGTCGTTAGCTTATACCTATTGGAAAGAAACCGGCGATATTTCTGTTTGGCGCGGTATTGCCCAGGATGCTATTATCATGAACCTTGATGACCTGCTTTGCGTGGGCGCTACCGATAATATCCTGCTTTCATCAACCATTGGGAGAAACAAGAACCTGATCCCCGGCGAAGTGATAGCCGCTATTATTAACGGTACTGAAGAGATATTAGCCGAACTGCGTAATGCCGGCATAGGCATCTACTCAACCGGTGGCGAAACTGCCGATGTGGGCGACCTGGTGCGCACCATCATAGTTGACTCTACCGTAACCTGCCGCATGAAACGCGAAGATGTTATCTCTAACCACCGTATAAAACCCGGCGATGTGATTGTAGGCCTGGCATCATACGGGCAGGCCACTTACGAGAAAGAATATAACGGCGGCATGGGCTCAAACGGCCTTACTTCTGCCCGCCATGATGTGTTCAATAAAACCATCGCCGATAAATACAAAGAGAGCTATGACCCGGCCGTCCCGTACGATTTGGTATTCAGCGGCAGCAAAAACCTTACAGATAAAATTGATATCGGCAACGGTGAAAGCATTACCGCCGGTAAATTGGTATTGTCGGCAACGCGTACCTACGCCCCTATCATTAAAGCTATTTTAGATAAGTATCGCAGCCAGATAAACGGCATGGTACATTGCAGCGGTGGTGCACAAACCAAGGTATTGCATTTTATAGATAACCTGCATATCATTAAAGATAACTTGTTCCCTATCCCGCCGTTGTTTAAGCTGATACAGGAAGAATCTGACACCAGCTGGCAGGAAATGTACAAAGTGTTTAACATGGGCCATCGTATGGAGTTATATGTACCACAGGATATTGCTGACGACTTAATCGCCATCTCGAAAAGCTTCGGGGTTGAAGCGCAGATCATCGGCCATGTAGAAGCTGCTGATAAAAAGCAGGTAACCGTTACATCACCTTACGGCGAGTTTGTTTATAATTAAAAAATAAAGGTTTTTTATATTAAAAGCCCCGAAAATTTCGGGGCTTTTAATATTTCAGGGCATTATACTTTAATTAAAGATCAATTACCAGGAAAGCCAAAGCTTTTTAAAACACTATTTAAATATTCGCGCGCTGCTGCCTCATCCTTTTTCTTAAACAATATTTCTCCCGTTACATATTCATAGTTCTTATTATAATCAGAAATAAAATGAATATAGTAACAACCATCGCTATTGTACTCAACATTTGCAAAACGAATATTATTATAAACTGATATTTTAGAATCAGTAACGGTTTGTTTTAATAACTTTTCCCGCTGAGATACGTCCTGTGCCAAAACCTGCTCAATAGTTTGTTTGTATTGAGGCGATACCATACCTGTTTTATACCTAAATAACATATTGTTTTTGCTATAGCTGTTTTTATAAGAACCGCTTGGTGGCAAATTGAATTTTTTACCTAAAAAATTCTCATATTCATCATCTATTAAAGTTTTGGTACCATCAGGCAATTTCATTTTAACAACCTCTGATGTGATTACAACTTGCGAAAAAGCAGCTATATTAATTAAAAGCACACCGCACAACAATACTATTCTTCTCATATTTACATCAGTTTAATAATTAAGGGATCTATTACTAATGTAATACTATTACTTTATTTTTCTAAATGAAAAAACCCCGGACAATTTGCCCGGGGTTTTTTCATTTAGCTTATGCTGCTTTTACCTTGTTGTAAAGAATGAACCTTGAGTAAATACTGAGGATTTACTACCATCTTTATTAAAAGCTGTAGCCCTTACGGTGTAAGTTTTACCTGCTGTTAAGCCCATAGCACTTAATTTTAACAGAATAGTACCTGCCAATACTGATGTATTTGGATACGTAGTAGTTTGCGGCGTAGCGGTAATAGTATGTACTATTACTGCCGGTGTAGCAGTTGGTGTAGATGTATCATCATAACCATTCCACGAAGCAAAGTTAATCGTATTTTTTAGTATCGGTGCCGGGGTTACACCGCCTACTGTTGGCTGTACCTCTAATGTTTCCAATTTAAAAGCACCTGTTTGCTCGTTAGTAAGTGTAGCACCAAAGTTAATAAGCAAAGTATTAGCAGGAACTGCAGTAGTACCAGTTATACTGAAAGGACCTACCTGCTGATAACCTAAACTGCTTAGTTTTATAGCCGGTAACTTTGGCTCAATACCTGCAACATCGGCTTTTTTTGTACAGCTAAACACGGTTAGTGTTACCAGTGTAGCTAATACAATATTTATATATTTTCTCATCTTTTTTATTTTAATGTTTAACAATATCAACTGCTAATTTTTAGAATATGTATTTAGCACCAATTAATAAACTCCAGGTAGTAGCTGCTGTTGTAGCATTAACATACGGCGTATTAACTAAAGTACCATTAAGCTGGCGCATTTGGTAAGTTGGCACGTTTGTAGTTGCATCTGTACTTACGTAGCTAAGCGGGTTAGTGTAAGTAATTTGTTTTTGGATGCCCCAGCTTTTATTTAACAAGTTAGGCAAGTTGATAACTACTGCACTTAGTTCTAAGGTGTGTTTCTGACCGCCCGCCATGATGTAAAAATCTTGCAGGATGTTTGCATCAATACGGTTATACCATGGCAAGAAAGCAGCATTACGTTGTGCGTATTGCCCTCTGTGGTTGTTTAAGTATGGTGTATTTTTAATAAATTGCTCTAAAGCAGCAGCTTGTTGTGCAGCGGTGTAGGTATACACCACACCATTAACTGTGGTATTGTATTGCTGGAAAGTTAGGTCGCTTGCTTTTTTAGGAATGTACATTAAGTCGGTAGAAGCGTTACCGTCACCGTTAAGGTCACCATTAACAGTATAGCTTATTGGGCTGCTGCCTGCCTGGCCTTGATAGAACAAACCAATTGTAGTAGCTGCATGGTTTAAGTAATTAAACCTGTATGATGCAGAAGCAACAATACGGTGAGGCACATAAAAACTGGTGTAACCACTCTCAACATCGTTAGTAGTACCAACATTAGCAGTTGACGTCCAAATGTTGGCTGCAGTTGTACCAGATGATGAGAAAGCTTCTTTAGCCTCTGTATAGGTATAGGCTGCTGTAGCAGAAAAACCACCGGTAAACGTTTTGCTTATTTGTGCAGTTAAAGAAGTTGCATAACCTTTGTTAGTGTTTTCTAAAACAATGGCAGAGTTTATTGCAGGGTATATATTCCTGTCTGCTGCTGAACCTGTATAACGTGGCCTTGACAAGTCGCCTTCAACCAATACACCGGTTGGCGCTTTTAAGTTTGCGTTACGCATTCTTACCGCGTTGATATCTTTAGTGTATAAACCTTCTAAGGTTGCAGTGAAACCATTACCAAGGTTTTTCTCAACTGCTAAGTTAGTCCTGAATACTTGTGGGAATTTAAAGTTACGGTCAATTAAAACAGTAGCTGATTGTATTGCTGTACCTGCAGCTTGTGGGAATAAATTAGCATAAACACTCGGATCTGCTTTTAATTGGATGCCTGCAAGCTGAGCCGCTGTAGCAACACCACCAAAATTGTACATGGCACTGTTACTTGGGCTGTTGGTTAAGAATACATAAGGTATTTTACCTGTGAAGATACCTGCACCACCACGTATTACTAATGAATTGTCATCAAGCAGGCTCCATCTGAAACCCATTCTTGGCGAAAGCAATATTGGCGACTTTGGCCATAAGCCAGAGTTGTATGATTTTAAAGCACCGTTAGCATCCGGTAACAACAATGCTGTCATTTGCGGGTTTTCTACCGGATTCTCCAGGTAAATGCTCTTATCAGCGCGTAAGCCGTAAGTTAATTTAAAGTTAGGGCTAACGGCATACTCATCCTGCGCATACAGGCTTATCGTACCAACTTTTAAGTTAGCAGAGAATACCTGGTCAACACCTGGTATTAAAGAGTAATTGTAAGTAAACTGTACCGGTGGGGCATCAGTAAGGAAATCGTTTAAAGAGTTGTAGATGTATGAACCTGCTGCACCCGGCATAAACGCGTTACCAACTTTTTGGTACTCATAGTTAATACCACCGGTAATTGTGTGTTTACCTGCGTAATAGGTTAAGTTGTCATAAATACTGTAGGTATTGTCAATAACCGCGTTGTACTTGGTGTATGGATCAGAACCTGCTGTAATGTAGTTACTTCCCGCACCGTTATAGATATCAATTGTTGGGAAAATCTGACCTTTTGAAGTACGTGGGTTATTATACTTTTTAAAGGTTGCTAACAACTGGTTTGAGAATTTTGAACTAATGCTGCTGTTTAACTCAACAGTACCGGTAGTTACTTTATTTACGAAACCATAGTTAGAGTTTGCAAAAGCGATTGACTGGTTACTATAACGACCGTTAACCAAACCACCATTACCGCGGCTAATAGTTCCACCTGTACCGTTTGAAACGGTATAAGAAGCATTATTAGGGGTACTTGTACTGTTAATAGGTTGATCGCTGGTTGCGTTTAGGTAACTGTATTTAACGGTTAGCTTGTTTTTATCGTTAATGTTCCAGTCTAACTTTAATAAGTATTTTGTATTTTTAGGGGTAAAAGCATCAAAATTATCAAATTTACCTGTTTCATAACCGTATTTGGTTTTCAGGTAATCAGATACTTTTTGCAGATCGGCAACTGGAGTTGCAGCTACAGTACCGTTACCAGAACCACCTGTTGGCGAATATGCAATACCCGGAGAAGTTGAATTTTCTTTCTCAAAGTTAGCAAAGAAGAATAACTTATTTTTGATGATAGGGCCGCCAAAAGTAGCACCGTAAGTTTTGGTGCTTGCTTTAGCAACGTTATTACCAATAAAGTTATCACCAATGTAGTTACCGTTAAATGACTGGTTTTTGTAGTAGGTATAAGCAGTACCATGGAAAGTGTTGGTACCGCTTTTTGTAGTAGCGTAGATACCTGCACCTGTAAAGCCTGATTGCCTAACGTCAAACGGAGCAATGTTTATTGAAAGCTCATCATAAGTTTCGATAGAGATTGGCTGTGTGCCACCACCCGGTAAAAGATCTGATGAAGTACCGAATGTGTTGTTTAGGTTAGCACCATCAACAGTTACACTGTTTAAACGCGCATCGCGGCCTGCAAAGCTCGCGTTTGAGCCGTTAGACTGTGGTGTTAAACGCGTAAAATCTGTAATACTCCTTGAAAAAGTAGGCAAGGTTGAAAGCGCAGTTCTGTTTACGTTAGTACTTGCACCTGCTTTAGCAGTTACAATTTTTCTGCTGGCTTTAATAGTAACAGCCTGTAACTCTAAACCTGTTTCGCTTAAAGTTGCGTTTAGCAGGTAAGGTTGGCCTAATTGTAAGATAATATCGCTGGTTGTAGCTTTATTAAACCCAATAAAGCTTACCTCAACAGTATACGGGCCACCAACACGCATACCAGGGATGTTGAACAATCCGTCTTTGTTTGAGGCAGCTGAATACACAGTTCCTGAAGGGACGTGCGTAGCTTTGATAGTTGCTCCGGGTAGTGTAATACCCTTGGCATCTTTGATAGTTCCCGACATGCTACTTGATGTTACCTGTGCAAAGGTAGCAACAGCAGTAAACAGGAAAATAATTAAGAGAAGTAAGTGTTTTCTCATGTTTGTTTTTTTTGTTAACTGTTAAGTGAATTACTCATTAAGTGAATTAATGGGGGCAAAGATAAGTAATAGGGGCATTCAGTATATTAAGTTAATGTTAATAATAATTATATATTTTTCAACACTTTACATGTTATTTAAGCAAAAATGAAATTTAGATGAATAGTTAGTGTGACATTTACATTATCATTGTCAAATAATAAATTAAACATTGTGGATAACAGGAGTTTATATTTAATTTCAAACTTACATTCTAAATAAAACCCGTTTTTTCATTTCCACTGCTTTTTAATTAGCTTTGGCATTCCAAAAATCATAAAAGATACATACTATATGGATTACGATTTAATTGTTATTGGTTCGGGCCCGGGCGGCTATGTTGCTGCTATCCGTGCATCGCAATTGGGTTTAAAAACCGCTATTGTTGAAAAAGAATCGCTTGGGGGCATTTGCCTTAACTGGGGCTGTATCCCTACAAAGGCTTTATTAAAAAGCGCCCAGGTGTTTGAATATTTAAACCACGCTGCCGATTATGGTATTAAAACCAGTGGTGGCGAAGTTGATTTTGAAGCTGTAGTAAAAAGGAGCCGCGGTGTAGCCGATGGCATGAGCAAAGGCGTTCAGTTCCTGATGAAGAAAAACAAAATCGATGTTATAATAGGTACTGGTTTTTTAAAATCAAAAGGCACCGTATCTGTAAAAATAAACGACGATACCACTAAAGATTTTACAGCCAAGCATATTATACTGGCTACAGGCGGCCGCTCGCGCGAGTTACCCAACCTTAAACAGGATGGTAAAAAAGTAATTGGTTACCGCCAGGCCATGGTATTGCCGCAACAGCCAAAATCAATAGTTGTAGTAGGCTCGGGTGCTATAGGCATCGAGTTTGCTTATTTTTATAATGCTATTGGCACCAAGGTTACCGTAGTTGAATTTTTAGACAACATTGTTCCGCTTGAGGACGAGGAGATCTCAAAGGGCTTGTTACGCATCCTTAAAAAACAAGGCATCAATATCATGACAGGTTCAACCGTTGAATCTGTTGATACCAACGGCGAGGGCTGCAGGGTTAATGTTAAAACCGCTACAGGCAACATCGTATTAGAAGCCGATGTAGTTTTATCTGCTATTGGTATTTCTACTAATATTGAAGGTATTGGCCTTGAAGAGAACGGTGTTAAAACCGATAAAGGCAAAGTACTGGTTGACGATTTTTACAAAACCAATGTTGATGGCGTTTATGCCATTGGCGATATTGTTAAAGGCCAGGCGCTTGCACACGTTGCATCTGCCGAAGGTATTATCTGCGTAGAGAAAATTGCCGGTAAAAACCCCGAGCCTTTAGATTATAACAATATACCGGGCTGTACCTATTGCATGCCAGAGGTTGCATCTGTTGGCTATACCGAAAAAGCGGCTAAAGAAGCCGGATACGAGCTTAAGATTGGTAAATTCCCGTTCTCTGCATCAGGTAAAGCAAGCGCTGCCGGTGCTAAGGATGGTTTTGTTAAACTGATATTTGACGCTAAGTACGGCGAGTTCCTGGGTGCACACATGCTGGGCCATAACGTTACCGAGATGATTGCCGAGGTTGTTACCGCACGTAAGCTGGAAACTACCGGTCATGAGATCATTAAATCCGTACACCCTCACCCTACTATGAGCGAGGCTGTTATGGAAGCTGCTGCCGATGCATACGGCGAAGTGATACACTTATAATATTTATATATTATATATTAAAAAGCCGCGCTGAAAAATTTCAGCGCGGCTTTTTTGTTCTTATCCTTTTCTACTTCGTGTACTCTTTATCCAAAAACACATACCTGCCCCTAAGCTGCGGGCTTTCCTTTTCTAAAACCGTCTTCACATCTATATTCATAAAGGTAACCGCACCGCCTTTTACATTAGCGCTCCATTTGGGCAATGCAGCACCATTAGGGTTACCGGTTTTTATAAAGTTAGCAAAGTAGCTTTCCATCGTGGCCGATACTTTATAGTCGGCAGGCGTCCATGCATAAGTAGTGTTAGTAACCAGGTTGCCCATTGCATATTCAATTTCTGATGCATGTGCTGCCCCAACATAAGGTTCTGGCGTTTTTTTAACTTCCGGCTTTACAGCATCGCCCTTTATTATGCCACCGGCAAGGCCGGCTTTGGCATTGCCCATCTTAGCGGTCATGGGTGGTCGTGATTTCGAGAACAGGTACCGGTAAACCGGCTGGCCACTGGTTAAAGCATGGGCATCAGCCCATTTCCAGGTACTGTAAACTATAAACCTGTCGCTGGCCAGTTCAGTGGCAGATTGAATAATTTGCTGCTGTGTGCTGCCGGGGTATAGGTTTAAAACCTCATCGGCCTTATCATTATATAAAGCTTTTACCTTTTTAGCATAATTTTCAGGCGTTGGTGCATCGCCCCCCATCAATGCCTGGTAAGGTATTTCTGCAGAGTTCCACCCGGCCAATAACGGCACTTTTGCCTGTTCGCCCACCGCGAATGACTCGGCCGGGTTTTTAGTTAGGAAATAACCATCGATAGTAGCGGCCTGCATGGATGGCACACCGGGTTTAGCTGCTTCGTCAAGTAATTTATCCGCAGGCATCTCCCGCAGTTCCTGTAATGATTTTGCACCTGTCGTCCCGGCAAATTTCACCCCGTTGCTTTCACCTTCGGCAAGCGGAATGGCGGCCAGTGTTGGTTTTATCATAGCCCCGCTTTCACCAATAGCACCGGCTATCAGATCTTTGGACAATGGCGATACCATTTGTGCCGATACCGCTATTGAGCCGGCCGACTCGCCGGCGATGGTAACACGCTTAGGGTCGCCGCCAAAGGCTGCAATATTTTGCTGTACCCAACGCAATGCGGCATTTTGGTCCAGCAGGCCATAGTTACCTGATGAATGATGTGCCGATTCTTTGCTCAGGTCAGGATGGGCCATAAACCCAAATACGCCTAACCTATAGTTTACTGTTAAGGTGATAATGCCCCTTTTAGCCATGCTTTCGCCATCGTAACGGGCTTCAGATCCATCACCTGCTACAAACCCTCCTCCATAAAAATATACCAGCACCGGCAATTTAGTTTTTGATGATTTTGCGGGCACCCAAACATTCAGGTACAGGCAATCCTCGCTCATACCCGGTGAACGGAACCCCATATCGCCAAAAACTTTTTTCTGCATAGGGTTATAGCCAAAAGCATCGCATTTACGTACACCTCTCCAATCGTTAACTGGTTGAGGCTCTTTCCAGCGCAGTTCGCCAATGGGTGGTTGCGCAAAAGGGATACCTTTAAAACTATTAACGCCCGATTTTTCGGTTACGCTTTCAACAATGCCATTAGCGGTTTTAACCTGTATTTGAGCAAATGTTACAATACAGGCAAATTGCAGCATCAAAAACAATATATTTTTTTTCATAAATTTTGTTTTATAATTGGGTGGTGTATGGCTGATGAAATTACTAAATTTTATTCACCAAACAACTCATTACGTCAAAACGACACATTAATAAATATCTTATTATAATTTAACCGGTATGAAACCAACCATAACCATAGAATACTGCCCAAAATGTAATTGGCTTATGCGCGCAGCTTATATGGCGCAGGAGTTGCTCACCACCTTTAGCGATGACGTTTACGGGGTAACGTTACAGCCCAGCGAAACATCGGGCAAGTACAATATCCGGATAGATGAAGTTATGATGTTTGACCGTAAAGAACAGGGCCGTTTCCCCGAGATAAAAGAACTAAAACAACTGGTACGTGATGTGGTTTGCCCCGATAAAAGCCTGGGGCATTCAGACAAAAGCGCAAGCTAATTACTATGTTTGCATATTATGTTGTACAAATTTGTTTATGTAACTTTGTGTACTATATTTATAGATGCTATCTAAAAAAACTAAATACGCAATAAAGGCGCTGGTTGTCATGGGCAAGAACATGGACAAACCACCAATGCAGATATCAAGAATTGCCGAGCTTGAAAAGATCCCTAAAAAATTCCTGGAGCAGATCCTGCTCGACCTGCGCAACGCAGGCTTTTTATATAGCAAAAAAGGCGCCGGTGGCGGTTATAGCCTTAATAAAGACCCAAAAGAGATTTTCCTGGTTAGCATAATGCGCATTACCGATGGCCCTATAGCTATGGTACCTTGTGCAAGCCTTAACTTTTATCACCGTTGTGATGAATGCCACCAGGAACACACATGTGGTATACGCGATGTGTTTATTGAGGTACGCGATGCTTCACTTAAAATTTTATCAGAGACCAGTATTGCAGATATTATTGGCCGCGAAAACACACTGATAGTTAGCGAGTAGCTTTAAAAAAACTAATGCTCGTTTAATTTTTCTGAAATATTCTTAATCCCTCGTCCTGGCAGTGAGGCCGGCCCGTTTGGGGAAGCTTTTAATACTTGTGTAATGATATTTTTACACATTGAATTTTAATCCCGGTCGGCCAGATTAGCTATCGAATTTTTCGAGCAGTTTTAACAAGGTTTCAAAATCTTTTGGATACGGCGCGTGTACGGTAATATCCTCGCCCGATGGCAGCTTAAAACTCACCTCGTAAGCATGCAGTGCAAAACGTTTCATGATAGGTAGTTCTTCCTGATCCTTCCCTAAGATGTACTTCCGTTTTATTTTTGATAAAAATACCGGCTGGCCCTTATACATTTCATCGCCTGCTATAGAGGCACGTTGCGTGGCCAAATGTATACGGATCTGGTGCATACGGCCGGTAACCGGGCGGCACTCCACCAATGTATAGTGCTTAAAATATTTTAATGACTGGAACCAGGTTTCGGCGCGCTTACCCTCCTGGCGGCTTATGGTTACATTGCCCTTACCAACGTTAAGGATGGGCAGGTCTATCAGCAACTCATCAAAAACGTGCGTACCATCAATAACAGCGTGGTAAACCTTTTTTACCTTACGCCGCTCAAACTGCATAGATACCGCACGGTAAGCTTCGGGGTTTTTAGCTATTATAAGTGCACCAGAAGTCTCTTTGTCCAGGCGGTGACATATCTGTGCATCATCTGTATATTGTTTAGCCAGGCGCAGCATATTAATCTCTCCGCCCTCCCTCTCATCCAGCGAACTGATGAACGGCGGTTTATTCACCACAATAACATCATCGTCTTCAAATAGTATCAGGTCGGCAAACTTTGGAAACTTCATAGCCGGCAAAAATACGGTTAATTAAATTAATTGCCACATAAGGCCCCAAAACAAATCTTATTTGCCAATGTTAAATACCTATCTATCATCTACCTTAAATAAAAAACAACATGAGCACAAAAAAAACACAGCCCGAAGAGAAGGGCTTCTTTGAAAAGATAAAAGAAACCATTGAGGAGTTTTGGGACGGCACTAAAGAAACCGCTGAGGATTTGAAAGAAAAAGCAGAAGACAAAATTGACGACCTGAAGGAGACGGTAACCGCTAAAAAGAAACCAGTTGCTAAAAAAGCCGCCGCTGTTAAAACAGCTGTTGCCAAAAAAGTTGCTACTACAACAACCGCCGCCAAAAAAGAAGTTGCTGATGTTAAAGCAAAAGCAGCCGTAAAAGCAAAAGCGGTTGCTGATAAAGCTAAAACCACAACAACCGAAGCAAAAAAAGAAGTTGCCGGAGTTAAAGCAAAGGCAGCTACAAAAGCCAAAACCGTTACAGATAAGGCTAAAACAGAAGTTGCCGCGGTAAAAAAAGCCGCTGCACCTAAAGTTGCAGCGGCAAAAGCAACTGCAGCTAAAACTAATGCTACAGCAAAAAGAAAAGTAGCTGCAGCAAAAAAGGCATAAATGCTATATAGTAAAAAAGCCCTCCCGGTAATGGGGAGGGCTTTTTTTATGCTTCAAATTTGTAGCCTACACCTTTTACGGTGGATACGCAATCGTCTCCAAGTTTTTCGCGCAGTTTGCGTACGTGTACATCAATGGTACGGTTTGTAACTACTACCGAGTCTTCCCAGATGTTTTTCAGGATAACCTCGCGGGTGTAAACTTTGCCGGGTTTTGAGGCCAGCAGGTATAGCAACTCAAATTCTTTTTTGGCTAATACCACTTTTACACCTTTCTTATAAACCAGGTATGCTTCGCGGTCAATTACCAGGTCAGCAATTTCCAGTTTGTTATCGGTAACCTCTTCAGGCGGTGCATTACGTCGTAATATGGCGTTTATACGGCTTACCAATGCGCGCGGCTTAATAGGCTTGGCTATATAATCGTCGGCGCCAACGTTAAAGCCTGCAATTTCAGAATACTCTTCGCTGCGGGCGGTTAAAAACACCATAAAGGTATTTTTAAATTCGGGCATGGTACGCATAATGCGGCATGCTTCAATACCATCCATTTTTGGCATCATGATATCTAATACGATCAGGTCCGGCTGCGTCCTTTTGGCCTCGGCTACTGCCTCCTGCCCGTTACGCGCCGAATATACCTGGTAACCTTCTTTCTTCAGGTTATACTCTATCAGCTCTAAAATATCCGGTTCGTCGTCAACAATTAATATCTTTTGTTTGCTGGTGCTCATGTATATTTATTTTGGCATAAATGTATAACCTTAATTATAGCTTATGGTTAATATAATATTAACAAATTGTTAAATAGCACCGAAAGTTAACCTTTACTTGAGGTTATTTAAATGTTTTCTTTAAAAAATCTTCAAGATCAACACCTGTTACGTTCTTGGCAACTATCACTCCCTGCGGATCGATGATGAAGTTAGATGGGATGGCTTCAATATGGTAGAGGCGCTCTGTTTGGCCTTCAAAACGTTGCAGGTCAGACACATGCGCCCAGGTCAGTTTATCTTTACTCACAGCCTGTTGCCAGTCTTTTTTCTCGGTATCCAGCGATATACCCAGTATATTAAAGCCTTTATCTTTATAAGCAGCGTATTGTTTCACTACGTTAGGGTTCTCCTGGCGACAAGGCACACACCATGATGCCCAAAAATCGAGCATAACGTATTTGCCTTTATAGTCTGACAATTTCACCTCTTTACCATCAATGCTTTTTATGGTAAATTCAGGCGCTTTATGCCCTACCGATATTGGTTTTACGGCTGCCATTTGCTTTAAAAATGTTTGCACCGATGGGTTATCTTTAAAATCGTCCTTAATATCATCAGCGTAAGCAACCAACTGCTGTTCGTATTTGTATTGATCGAGCGAGGTTGCTGCATAAAAACCAGCAAGCGATTTTTTATTCGCGTTAACAAACTTCAGGATCTCGGTACTGTAATCGCTGATGTTTTTCTGAAACTGTGGTACGTAGATCTTCAGCAATGAATCAGACTCGTGACCAAGAGCGGATGACTTAGCCGTATATTCATCAGAAAGCTTGCTGTTCTTCTCGCCGTAAAGGTTGCTTATTTTATTAAACTCCTTAATTTTTTCGGACGTTTCTGACCCGCTTACCTCGTACGAATGGCTCGCATCGGCCAGGTCTGTTTTAAAAGTGATCTTATCGCCATTCTGTGCAACAATATCATATATATTACTGCCTATACGCAGTTTATACAGGTTGGCGTATGGCGCATTATGCTTAAAGGTAAAATCGCTGCCTGAGCCTACGTTGGTTGAATCAATAACAGCTACCTGGGCGCTATCTGCCGCCAGCAGGTAAATTTTTTTAATGCCGCCAACATTACTCAGCGTACCTGATATAGTGAACGTGGTAGCGTCTTTACATGAGGTAATAACAATTGCTGCCATCAAAGCAAGGCAGGTAATAATACGGTTCTTCATATCTTATTTAGATTCTAATTCTTTTATTAAAAGCTGGTTTGTTTTTTGCGGGTCTATTTTGCCTTTAGAAAGCTTCATCACCTCGCCCATGAACAAGCCTAAAACGCCCTTTTTACCCTTTTGGTATTCTATCACCTTATCAGGATATTTTGCCAGGGCGGCCTTTATAAACTCATCCAGTTCGCTGGTATCTTCGCTTATCAGCAGGTTTAACTCTTTAGCCAATTGGTCGGCAGTTTTGCCATTTCCTTTCAGCATTGCCGGGAATATTTTTTGAGCCGCTACAGAGTTATTTACTTTACCCTCATCAACCAGTTTTATTAACCCTGCTAAGGTAGCGGGTTTTATACCGATGCTGCTAATACTAATGTCATTATCGTTAATGTATGACCGTACTGCCCCCATCACCCAGTTGGCTGCCGATTTATAGTTGGCGGTATGTTTTATCAGTTCTTCAAAATAAGCGGCAAATTCTTTATCGGCAATGATAACGCCCGCGTCATAGTCTGACAGGCCAAGCCTGGTGGTATATTTTTCAAAAAGCTGGTTTGGCAATGCCGGCATTTTACTGCGGATATCGGCCAGTAAAGGCTCGGTTATTTGTATAGGTAGCAAGTCGGGCTCGGGGAAATAGCGGTAATCGTTCGCCATTTCTTTTGAACGGAGTACTGATGTTTCGCCGGTATCGGCATTAAAGTTCAGCGTATTCTGATCAATACGGCCACCGCTTTCAATAACTTCTACCTGGCGGGCAAACTCGTGCTCAATAGCGCGCTGTACGTTACGGATAGAATTCAGGTTCTTCACCTCGCAACGGTTACCATACTGGGCCGCGCCCCTTAATCTTACAGAGATATTGGCATCGCAACGCATGCTGCCTTCTTCCATATTGCCATCGCAAATATCAAGGTAACGCAACAGGCGGCGAATCTCGGTCAGGAACTGGCCGGCTTCTTCGGCGCTGCGCAGGTCTGGTTCTGATACAATTTCTATCAGCGGTACCCCTGCCCTGTTCAGGTCGATAAGGGAATAATGGTCGTGCTGGTCGTGCGAGCTTTTGCCGGCATCATCTTCCATGTGGATGTGATGGATAGCAATAGTTTTTGAAGTGCCGTCGGCCAGTTTTACGGTAACACCGCCACCAAGGCATATAGGTTGCTGATCCTGCGTGGTTTGGTACCCCTTTGGCAGATCGGCATAAAAATAATTTTTACGCGCGAAGGTATTAGTCAGGTTGATGCTGCAATTACAGGCCAAACCCATTTTAACCGCATACTCCACCATTTTTTTATTAATGCGTGGTAAAGTACCCGGGTGGCCCAGCGAAACCGGACTAACATGGTGGTTAGGCTCGGCGCCAAAGGCGGCCGAATCTGAAGAAAATGCCTTACTTAAGGTGGATAACTGTGCGTGTACTTCTAAACCAACAACTAATTCGTATTTATCACCCACGCCACTTTGTAGAACTGCCATATTGTATATTCAGCTGTTATTCAGCATTGATCAAACATGCCAAATATAGCGTTATATGTTATTTTTTATAGCTATTTTTTGAAAAGCGATGTAAATACGTATTATGACGGCACGAGGTACTATTATGATGCGCCGTTACGTGCATTTGGTCCTTAGTATTCATTTTTCCCCGCCATCGCAGGTCTTCTGAAAGAGACCCAGCGTCCGCATGCAAGGCAGCACACGGTCCAAGATGTGAGACCCTGCGGCGACTCAAATGTGATTTTACGCTCACTAATATTGATTATATTTATGTATGTGCAAATCTTTTTATTAAACCTTGTGTTAAGGTAATGGTCTGTTTAATTAAGGCATACAATTGCCTATGCAGAAACATAATAGAAGATACCATGAAAAAACTCATTTTAGGGATGCTTGCAAGTTGTTTTATACTGGCAGCATCTGTTAACCAAAGTAAAGCCCAGGTAAGCGTAAACCTTAATGTTGGCGCCTGGAACCCGCCCCCAGAATATGCGGATGCCAATTATTATTACCTGCCTGATGTGAATAGTTATTACTATGTGCCCACACACCAGTATATTTATTTAAGTGGTAATAACTGGGTTTGGCGCAACACCCTACCCGTTAGGTATAATTATTACAATATTAACGATGGTTACAAAGTAGCTGTTTATCGCCCAAGGCCGTATCGTTATTACAGTTATGACAGGGCACATTATGCGCATTACCGCGGCGTAAAAAATGTAATTGTACGCGACCGTTATTACAGCCCGCGCACCCGGGTTATTAACCGTACGCACTATGTAAACCGCCCAACAAGGGTTGTGAACCGTACCCGTTACGTGAACAGGCCAACACGCGTTGTAAACCGCACGCATTATGTAAACAGGCCAGCAAGGGGGATGAACCGCCCAACGCACTTTAATCGCCCCGTACAAGGAAGGCCGCAAGGCCATGGTGGTGGCGACAGGGGCCACGGCGGTGGCGACAGGGGCCACGGCGGTGGAGATAAAGGCCACGGTAAACACTAATTTCAAATTTCGATATAAACAAGAAAGGCCGCTTTTAAAGCAGCCTTTTTTGTTTATAAGATGGTCTATCGCGCTTCATCGTTCACGTTCACTGCCGTGAACACAACCATAATTCACAATTGTCTAATAATCAATACTTTAATATTTAACACATCCAAAATAGTGTCGCCACATTTGTTTAGAAATAATTAGTAGCTAATCCTACCCGTCATTGCGAGGTACGAAGCAATCTCTTTAGGTCAATTATACACCTTGCATGATGGATTTGCTCAAAGAGATTGCTTCGTACCTCGCAATGACGCGCGGAGATGGGAAGTTTATTGTACAAAGTTTTTGGCTTTGGCTAAAGCATTATCAATACCGCTTACATCGCTGCCGCCGGCTGTAGCGAAGAACGGCTGGCCACCGCCGCCGCCTTTAACCTCTTTGGCCAGCTCTTTTACGATGTTACCTGCATGCAGGCCTTTTTCTTTTACCAAAGCCTCGTCTATGATTACCGTAATACTTGGTTTACCGTTGATGTTGGCAGCCAGCACCAGAAATAAATTCGGAACGATATCTTTTAAGTTATAAGCTAAGTTTTTGATGGCATCGGCGTTAGGTAATTCAACCTTTTGGGCGATGAAATTAATTCCATTGATATCCTCGGCAGTTTTAGCCAGTTGGTCTTTTAAACCCGATGCTTTCATCAACACTGCTTTCTCCAGTTCCTTTTTCATGCGGCTGTTCTCCTCTATGAGGTTTTCAACGCTTTTGGATAGGTCGGCAGGGTTTCTGAGCAGTTCTTTCAGGTTCTTTACTAAACGCCCTTCCTCCTGGATGTAATTTAGGGAGTGATAGCTGGTGATGGCCTCAATACGGCGCACACCTGCTGCTACGGCGCTTTCGCCGGTTATTTTAAAGAAACCAATCTCGGCAGTATTTTGTACGTGTGTACCACCGCAAAGCTCTTTGCTGAATTTATCATCGAACGTTATTACGCGTACAAAATCGCCATACTTTTCACCGAACAAAGCGGTAACGCCACTTGCAATAGCATCATTGTACCATACTCTGCGTTCTTCTTTCAGTGGGATGCCTTCGCGCACTTTTTGGTTTACAATGCGTTCCAGTACTTCTATCTCATCATCGGTGACTTTTTGGAAATGCGAAAAATCGAAACGTAGCTGATCCGGGTTTACCAACGATCCTTTTTGGTTTACGTGCTCACCCAAAGTTTCTTTCAACGCGGCATGCAGCAGGTGCGTTGCTGAGTGGTTTGCGTTGGTCATGATGCGTTTGCCCATGTCAACATAAGCCATAAAACGGGTTGGCATTGGGTTGGGCAAAGTCCATTCTTTTTGCTCACCTGTTTCTATCGAATAATAAGGCTGCAGGTTTGCATAATGTATGATCAGGCCGTTCTCTTTTTTGGTATCGGTTATCTCAAATACCAGCGGGCCTTTCTGCTCATCATACCATTCGCTGGTTAACATACCGGTATCGCCTACCTGGCCACCGCCTTCGGCATAGAAAGGTGTACGGTTCAGTACAATCTGGTATTGTTCTTTGCCCTGTGCGGTAACTTTGCGGTATTTTAAGATTTCGCAATCAGTCTGCACCTCATCATAACCTACAAACTCGGTATTATCACCACCGCGAAGCACCACCCAATCGCCGGCACTTACTGCTGTTGCAGCGCGTGAACGGAGTTTTTGACCTTGCAGGGCTTTTTCAAAACCTTCCAAATCAACAGACCCACCAATTTCGCGGGCCATTAATTCTGTTAAGTCAATTGGAAAACCGTAGGTATCTGATAATTCAAAAGCTATAGCTCCTGAAATTACTTTATCCCCATCTGCTGTTACTTCTTTAAATTTTCTAATCCCCGCAGATAGGGTTCTTAAAAAAGATACTTCTTCTTCTAAAATCACTTTCTGCACAAAATCCTTTTGAGCGTATAATTCATCAAACACACCTTTAAATTGCTCGGCCAATAAAGGCACCAGCTCGTTAAAGAATGGCTCTTTAAAATCTAATGTCTGGTAGCTGTAACGTACCGCGCGGCGTAGTATCCTGCGGATAACGTAGCCAGCTTTATTGCTCGCAGGCAATTGCCCATCGGCAATAGCAAAGCTTATGGCACGGATATGGTCAGCCAGTACGCGCATGGCAACGGCATCATTCCAATCAGCATCGCCGGGTTTGGCCGCACTGTTATATTTTTTGCCGCTTTTCTCCGCAATGAACTGGATCATCGGCTGGAAAACGTCGCTATCGTAGTTGGATGTTTTGCCTTGTAATACGCGCACCAAACGCTCAAAACCCATACCTGTATCAACATGCTTATTAGGCAATGGCTGTAAAGCGCCGCCTTTTAACCTGTTAAACTGCATGAATACGTTATTCCAGATCTCTATCACCTGGTCGTGGTCGGCGTTTACCAATGATGCACCGCTAACTTCGGCACGCTCATTATCCGGGCGGCTATCGAAATGGATCTCAGAACACGGTCCGCAGGGGCCGGTTTCGCCCATTTCCCAAAAATTGTCTTTTTTATTACCGGGAAGGATGCGGTCTTCGGGTACATACTGTTTCCACAGGTTGTAAGTTTCGGTATCTTTTTCAAGTCCTTCTTTCTCGTCGCCTTCAAAATAGGTTACGTACAGGCGGCTTGTATCAAGCTTATAAACTTCGGTCAGTAGTTCCCAGCTCCAGGCAATGGCTTCTTTTTTAAAGTAGTCGCCAAAGCTCCAGTTGCCAAGCATCTCAAACATGGTATGGTGATAGGTATCAATACCCACCTCTTCCAAATCGTTATGCTTACCGCTAACACGCAGGCAACGTTGTGTATCGGCCACGCGCGGCGCTTTTGCGGGCGCTTCGCCCAAAAACACATCTTTAAATTGGTTCATCCCTGCGTTGGTGAACATCAGGGTTGGGTCGTTTTTTACAACAATAGGTGCGCTTGGCACAATAATGTGGCCTTTAGAAGCGAAAAAATCAAGAAAAGCCTGGCGTATTTCTTTAGCGGTCATAGTAATAAATAGTTTGCAAAAGTGTGAATTTTTTTCGCATAATTTCACACTTTCATTAACAACTCGCCATTGCGAGGTACGAAACAATCTCTTTAGGACTGATCGACTACATGCATACAAAAGATTGCTTCGTACCTCGCAATAACGCGCGGAGAAAAAATCGCAGGCAACGCCATGAAATTCGAAATTGAAAATCCGAAATTCGAAATTTCCATATACATTTGCGTATGGCTTTAAATGACGACGATATCAGCAAAATGTACTACTCCATGGGCGAGGTTTCGGCTATGTTTGGTGTTAAACAATCCTTGCTGCGTTTTTATGAGAAGGAATTTAGCGTACTGCATCCCAAAAAGAATAAAAAAGGTAACCGTTACTTTACCCCCGAGGACCTGGAGAACTTTAAGATCATTTTTAACCTGATAAATGATAAGGGCTATACAATACAGGGCGCAAAAGACCATTTAAAACACAACATGGGTGATACCCGCGACCACCAGCGCGTGATAGATTCGCTCGAAAACATGAAAAAATTCCTACTGGAAGTGCGCGACCAGTTGTAATTACCCCCAGATATCCTAATTTTATTCCCGGTTGCCTTACACCGCGAATAAACCATATGATAGCTAAGCATAAAGGTGAGATCCCTGTTGTTGTACTTCTACTCCCCTTTTTAGCAGGCATAGGCGCCGGGCTCTTATACCCAGGTACCAATACCTTATTTGCCTTAATTGCCCTTGCTGTACTTAGCCTTTTATTTATAGCCCTTAACCTATGGTATACGCCGCTTAAAGTTTATAAAACGCGGTGGCTTGGAGGTGTGCTCATTTTCCTGATACTGTTTCTGCTCGGGTTATTTACCACTACCCGGCATAACGAGCTGAACACCCCCGACCACTTTTCTAAAAACACATCGCAGCAACTCGCAGTTGTTATTACCTCTGAACCAAAAGTAAAAGAGGACATGGTACGTTTTACAGCAAATATAAAGCAAAGCGTCGCTAATGGACAGCCTGCTAAATCCGGCGGCACTATCCTGATAACTATTAAAGACGAACTGGCTAAAAACCTGTTTTACGGCGAAGAACTACTGATACCCGCCAAATACGCACCGGTAGACCCACCCTTTAACCCCGGAGAATTCAATTATAAAAAGTACCTGGCCAATAATAACGTGCATTACCAGGCATTTTTATACCAAGGCCAGTACAAAATTATTGCAGCCGGACAAGCCAACCCAATAATAGCTTATGCCCTGCGCACAAGGCAAAACCTGGTTGATAAGCTGAAGCAAAACATGCAGGACACTACCGCCATAGCGGTGGCATCTACCCTGATATTGGGCTACAAAGCCGACCTGAGTAACGATGTATTGCAGGCCTATTCAAAAACGGGCACTATCCATATCCTGTCGGTTTCGGGCGGGCATGTGGCTATTATTTATTTGCTGCTGGGCTGGGCGCTGGGTTTTTTGGAAGGTTACAAGCGTGGCAAGCTGTTGAAAGCCGTCCTCATTATCGCGCTGATATGGGCTTATGCGCTGCTTACCGGTTTTTCGCCGGCGGTGTGCCGGGCGGCGGTGATGCTCAGTTTGGTTATCAGCGGTAAAACATACAGCCGGTATATTAACAGTTTAAACTTACTGGCGGCATCGGCGTTCGCCCTGTTGCTCTATGATCCTTTTTTGCTGACGGATGTTGGCTTCCAACTCTCGTATCTCGCGGTGGGCGGTCTGGTTGTTTTCCAGCCGATGGTTTACCAATGGTTTAGCTTTAGGAATAGCATTGCCACTCAATTATGGCTGGCCTGTTCGGTATCCATAGCCGCGCAGGTTATTACTTTCCCGCTCAGTGCATATTACTTTCACCAGTTCCCGGTTTATTTTTTGGTGAGCAACCTGCTTATTATTATCCCGGTGAGCATTATTATGTATAGCGGGCTTTTGCTTTTGGTGCTGCCACCAATACCTTATGTATCCAAAGCTTTAGGTTATGTGCTTGAGCATAGCATCCTGCTAATGAATAAAGCACTGGCAGTTATAGAACATTCGCCGTATGCCAGCGTTAACAAAATATGGCTCAGCAAGTTGGAGTATCTGCTGCTGTATGGGATAATTATACTGGCATTTTACTTTTTGTACGATAAAAGAAAATGGTTTATCGTAGCGGCGCTTTCCTGTACTTTACTGTTCAGTATAAGTATCAGCCTTAAAAAGTTCAATGCGGATAACACAAATTCGGCAACTTTTTTAAACCTCCGGAAACATACGGGCATTGTGTTTAAAAATGGCAACAGTGGAATTATACTAACGGATCTGTCCGAAAACGACAAAAACTTCCAATATGCTGTACAGCCCTGTTTGGATAGCAGCCGCATTACCGACTATAAGGTGTACCGGTTGAATACCGATATTAAAACCCTGCACCTTTTAAAACAGGGTAACCTCATCGCTTTTCAAAATAAAAACCTGCTGCTTTTAAACGATGCGGAGAAAACACAGTCTATCCCGCAGCAATTAAAGATAGATTATTTGTATTTGAGCGATAATCCGGTTGTTGACTCCAATATGCTTAAAAATAAAATGCTCATTATTGGCAGCAGCAACTCAGATGAATATATAAACAGCTTATTACTAATAATTAAAAAAACACACCAGCAATACTATGTGTTAAAACGTAACAAATCGTTGAATATGGTATCTAAACCATACAAATAATTAAAAAATAACTTAAAAAAACTTGCACACGAGTTAATTACACACTAAATTGTACTAATAAAATAAAACTATGAAGAACAAACTATTTACTGTTGCACTGGGCCTTGCCCTTACCGCAACAGCTATCAGCGCAAGCGCACAAAAAGTTTATAAAGAGGGTGTTATGGTTGTTACCACAAACATGCAAGGCCAGGCAGTTGAGCTTAAAAACTATTTCAGGGCAGATAGTGCCGCTGCAACTTTCTCTGCAGGCCCGGCAAACATTAAGGTATTAACTGATGCTAAACACACCTATATGGCTATTTTGGTTGATGTAGCAGTAGCTTCTATCAAGAAAGCTGCTGTATATTCGCCAGCTGAAGTTGAAGAAGAATTGGCAAAAATGCCGGTTTTAACTTTTACACCAGGCACCGAAACCAAAGTTATATCGGGTTTTAACTGCAAAAAAGTTGTAGCTAAAGATTCTAAATCGGGTAAAACTTTTGATGTATGGATCACCAATGATGTTTCTGCACCATCAACAGCAGTTCAGGGTTATTATGCTACTATTGGCGGTTTCCCGGTACAGTACACCAGTTTCCGCGACGGCCAATCTACCGAGGTTACTGTTAAAAGCTTAACCGAAGCAAAAGCACCTGCAGGTACTTTTAGTATCCCGGCTGATTTTGACAAGATCACTTTAGATGACCTTAAAGCAATGAGCGGCGGCGGTAACTAAGCCAACCTGTTTTAAAATATAAAAGCCCGGTAGTTTATAATTACCGGGCTTTGTTTTTTAATTCAATTCTGTTGATAAGCTGTTTACCCATTGGTGGAATAACCGCGTTTCCATATCAACCGACTTTTGCGCATGCAGCTCCCAATCTGGTGAGAATTTTTGCAGCTGATTAATCATCTCCTCCAGGTGCCCTTCTTCTTCCAGTATGATGGATTTTACGTTCACCTTGCTTCCAACCGCATCTAATGCGTCCTGGTAAATTGGGTAAAGTTCATCGGCACGCACTTCAATAGCGTAGGTTACAAGCAGGTAAGCGGCAAAACGTAGCCCGGCGCCTGTTAAATGCAGCTCCTTTTTCAGGTAACGGCAAACATCAATATCCAATTGGTTTAAATAATATTTGCTGAAGGCGGGTGCTATCAGGTATTCGGCAGCGTAGGTAGGTAATTCTTTGCCCGTTTTTTCTATCTGTTTTTTCAGGTAGAAGGCATGCCTGTGTTCTTCGGCAGCATGTTTTAATATAATGTAGGTAACCGTTGCAGGGTCTTCGCTTGCCGATATTTTGCGGGCGCCGGTGTTCTCCATTAATGATAATGTATTTAACCAGCGGGCATGTAAATGGTTATCGGCAATTATTTGAGGTAGTATTGTATTTAATTCCATATTTCAAATCTCGTTAAGTGCTTGCTCAACGGTGGTGTAAATGTAATCGAGTTCGGCATCAGTTATGCAATATGGGGGTAAAATGTAAATAATGTTACCCAACGGCCTTAGTATAATACCTGCATTTAAAAAGTAATGGTAAAGCCGATCGCGCAGGCTGCTAAAATAAGATGTATTATTCCCCGTCTCCCACTCCATCGCCAAAATAGTACCCGTTTGGCGGGTTTCCTTTAATGACTTATGCCCTTTTACTTTATCGGCAAAAGCGGTGTGCCTGGCAGCTATCCTGTCGATGTTTTTTTGTGTTGATGGATCAAGGAACAGGTCAAGACTAGCAAGCCCCGCGGCACAGGCAACAGGGTTAGCCGTGTAAGAATGCCCGTGGAAAAGGGTCTTCATTTTATCGTCGGATAAAAATGCGTTGTAAATATCCTGTGTACAAGTAGTTAGGCCAAAAGCCATGGTACCGCCGGTTAAGCCTTTTGAGAAGCACATAATATCCGGTTGGGTTTGCAGGTGGTTACAGGCAAAAGCCTTACCTGTACGGCCAAAGCCCGTAAACACTTCATCTGCAATTAGCATTACACCTTCCTTACGGCAATGCGTCATCAGTTCATCCAGGTACTTAGCTTCATACATCACCATCCCTGCCGAACCCTGAACTAAAGGCTCAAATATGAAGGACGAGATCTGAGATTTGAGACTTGAGATCTGAGACTTTAGCGCTTCAATGTTACTTGCATCCGGCAGATCAATAAAGTCAACCTCAAACAAAAGGCTATCAAAAGCCGCGGTAAAGGCGCTGCGCCCGCTAACCGACATGGCACCGAATGTATCGCCATGGTATGCGTTCTTAAAGGCGATGATCTTTTTACGCTGTTCCCCTTTATTATACCAGTATTGCAGGCACATTTTTATAGCCACCTCTACAGCGGTTGAGCCATTATCTGAATAAAACGCCTTTGCCTGGTTTGATGGCAGGATAGCCAGCAGGCGCTCGGCCAGTTCAACAGCCCCGGCGTGTGTAAAACCGGCAAAGATCACATGCTCTAATTGCAGTAATTGCTCGGCTATTTTTTTGGCTATGTACGGATGTGAGTGCCCGTGTATATTTACCCACCATGATGATATGGCATCGATATATTTTGTACCGTCTTCGGTATATAAACAAGTGCCTTCGCCCCTAACAATGGGTATTGGCGGCTGCGCCGTTTGCATTTGGGTGTAAGGATGCCATATTACCTGCAGATCGCGTTCAGCTAAATTCATATTGTTTTAATTAAAAGGTCGGCTACGTATTGGTCTGTCGGGAAGGTAAAGCTATCTACGGTAAGTTCGCTTAACTTCACCCAGCGGAAAGCTTGCAGGGTATCCCCCTCCCCGTCAAAATCAAACACAGCGGTTTTGGTAGTAAAGCGCAGCTCAGATGCCGCTTTAACCAGGTAGTAAACACTGATGATCTGCGAATCGTTAAAAGCCGATTTCACAAAAAAATCTGTGGTGTAGAAATGACTGATCACTTCTACCCCGGTATTACATTCTTCAATAAATTCGCGTTTAAGGCCTTCTACCAATCCCTCGCCATACTCTAAGCCACCACCCGGGAACTTGGTAAAACGGATACCGTACTCCTGCTCATCACTTATCAGTACTTCATTATCGTCGTTAATAAGCAAACCGTATACCCGTACGTTGAAAAACTTTTTACTCATAGTGTTTTTTATTACGCATTACCTTATCCATCGTCCAGGGGATATCTTCCGTTTTGGCCTCGCTCCTGATAGGGCAATTAGGCATACTACAGTAGTGGCAGCAATCCGGCAGGCATGGGTCGGTATGGATAAAAAATTCAGTAGTGATTCCCGCATTCTTATTCACCAGTTTTTCTACAAGTTTAACCTCTTCATGTACTCTGTTCAGGTCGAAATAGTTGGGCAGGGTAAGGTGGCAATCAATATGCAGTTCGTTACCATACTTTTGGGCGCGCAGGTTATGTATATCTATCCATTCTTCGCGGCGTTGTTCGCCCAAAACCTTTACCACATCACTAATGATAATAAAATCGGTTTCGTCCATTAAGCCCGCTACCGACCGACGGATAAGTTTATAGCCTGTATATAAAATATATAAACCAACCAATATAGAGAGCGTACTATCCAGCCATAAAATTTTGGTAAAATGTATTAGCAACAGGCCTATAACAAGCCCGCAACTGGTAACGGTATCGGTTAACAAATGATGCCCGTCGGCCTCTATGGTGATAGAAGGGATGGATTTCCCCTTTTTTATCATATAATAACCTAAGCCACCATTTATGGCACCTGTAATGCCTATGATAACCGCGCCCAGCAACAGGTCATGAATAACCTCGGGGTAAAAAATACTGTAGGTTGATTTGATAATGATAATAAACCCCGCTATACCGATGAGCGACCCTTCAATAAACACCGAAAAATACTCCACCTTGCCGTGGCCATAGGGATGGTTCTCATCCCTTGGTTGTGATGCCAGGTAAATGCTAAAGAACGCGAAAGAGCTTGCCACCACGTTCACAATACTTTCGGCAGCATCGGTTAATACAAAGTTGGAGTTTGTAAGAAAATAAGCGCCAAATTTCATTACCATTAGCACTACACCGGTAATAAGCGATATCAGTATTATCCTTTTTTGTTCTTTCAAAACCAACCTTTTTAGAGAGGCCAAACTTACGGAAATTTAGGCTTGCAGATAAGCTAATATCAAAAAACAACTACTCAATACCTGCCTATTCTACCATACCGTATCAGCATATAACTATATGCTGCCAATACTATCAATATCATCAGCATAACAATGGCTCCAAACATTAATAATATGGTTTGCAGAGGCGATAACCGTGTAAGGAAGTTAGGTTTTTTTATCCCTAACTTTGCTTTTAAAAAAATTGCCGCAACCAACACTGCTATAATACCTGCCACTACATAAACAACCACTAACGCGTTATTAAACCAGTATGCCCAATATTGTTTACGTGCATCGGCTTTTTGATTAGCATGCCACTGCACCTTAGTAATGTAATAGTTGTTTGGCCCGGCTTTGCCAATATCGGCAAGCATGCTATGTACGTCTTTTAACGCGTAATAATTGACCCGCGATGACTCGAATCGAAGCTCTTTATGATCATAATCAGCAAAAACATAACTCCCTATAAAAGAACGTTTGGACATGTTTTTCTTAACGTTATTAATATCTATCCGCATAGTTGTGGTATTCCCTGTTGCAGCATAGTAAAGCAGCTTAACGCCATGCAAATTCATACCCAACAGTACAGCAAGGAAAAAGGTACCAATTACGATGTTCACGTACGTTATAACCCGTTTTAAGCCTATGTACTTTACACAAAAATAAGTTAGTATTATAAAAACTACCGCGCCGCATCCTACGTATTCTGCCAGGCTGATATTTTGGGTGTACATTTCAAAACATACATCTGTCACCACATAATTGATCAGCATAAAAACCGCTACGCAGTAAATAAAAACCTTATCGGCCCGGCTCATTTTTTTATCCTTTTCGCCTACATCGGTGATGTTCTTTTCCTGAAAATTAACGTAGTTATTCATTTATAGATTAGTAGCCACAATATAAAGGCTTACAGGTAGTAAATAGTTTCTGTATGAAATAAAATATATCTAAACACATCCCTAATTATGCTGCTTTTGATAACCATCAGTAAACAAATTTTCTATATTTGCCGCAGTAACAAAAACAACAATATGAGCGCATTAAGTAACAGGATAAACAACCTGTCAGAATCCCAAACCATTAAAATGGCAAAAATGGGTCGCGAGTTGGCCGCTAAAGGTGTAGATGTAATAAGCCTTAGCTTTGGCGAACCCGATTTTCACACCCCTGAGCACATTAAGGACGCTGCCAAAACAGCTATGGATAAAAACTTCACCTATTACACGCCGGTTGCAGGCTATCCTGATCTGCGCAAGGCCGTTGCTGGTAAGTTAAAGACAGAAAACAACCTTGATTATACTGATACGCAAATTGTAGTTTCTACCGGTGCCAAGCAAGCCCTTGCCAACACGGTATTATGTTTGGTTAACCCGGGCGAAGAGGTAATTATCCCTACCCCTTACTGGGTTTCTTATTCAGAAATTGTAAAACTTGCCGAAGGTGTAAGCGTGTTCATCGATACCACGGTTGAAAGCAATTTTAAAATTACTGCAGAGCAGTTAGAGGCTGCCATTACGCCTAAAACTAAATTATTCATGTTCTCATCGCCATGTAACCCCACAGGCAGTGTTTACAGTAAGGAAGAATTGGCAAGCCTGGCTAAAGTATTTGAAAAATACCCTGATATCTACATCCTGAGTGATGAGATTTACGAACATATTAATTTTATTGGCGGGCACGAATCAATTGCCCAGTTTGACAGTATTAAGGACCGCGTGGTGATTGTAAACGGGTGGTCTAAAGCTTTTGCCATGACCGGCTGGAGAATTGGCTACACAGCCTCAAACAGCGAAATAGCCGCAGCCTGCGACAAGATACAAGGCCAGATAACCTCAGGTACTTGCTCTATTACCCAAAAAGCCGGTGTTGCTGCTTATACAGGTGGTTTAGAGAGCGTTCATCAAATGCGCGAGCAGTTCCAGAAACGCCGCGACCTGGTGTATGGGCTGTTAAAAGAAATTCCGGGTATTACGGTTAACCTGCCTGATGGTGCTTTCTACTTCTTCCCTAACGTAACCTCGTTCTTTGGTAAAAGCTTTAATGGCAAAACCATTAACGATGCTGATGAGCTGAGCATTTTCTTACTGGAAGAAGCACACGTTGCTACCGTTGGTGGCGATTCATTCGGTGATAAAAAATCTATCCGCATCTCTTACGCCGCTGCCGAAGATAAACTGGTAGAAGCTGTGAAAAGAATAAAAGCTGCGCTGGCTAAGCTTCAATAATATGTCATCCTGAGCCTATCGAAGGTTAGTCCGCTAATAGTTCGACAAGCTCACCATGACAACCGAATATAATACAAAAGCCCCCTGCCAATTGGCAGGGGGCTTTTTTTTAAGTAAAAGTTTTAGCTATAATTACAATCCAAAACCGTAAGCTATACGTAAACCTACTGTACCATAGTTATTGCTTTGGCCAGAGAAGTTTTCATAACGTGCACCTATATCCCATGATTGGTTAGCCCAACCGATACCCGGTGATGCAATTAATTTAGTATTGCCATTGCTACGGGTCTCAAAACCGGCACCAACTTCTGCACCCAAGTAAATATTCTGAGATACAAAGGCTTTGATACCTGCTTTAAGAGGCACTATACCTAAATCATCGCCTTTAATTGAACCACCACCCGGCAGATCTTGTGATTTTGCGAAGAAGTTGTAGTAACCTGAAGTTAACGTTAAAGCTAAATTATCAGCTAAACCATATTGTAAACGTGCGGTACCACCGATACCAAAGTTTGATCCATGGTGCAGATCACCCACTGGTGCTAAACCTTCAAGACCTATACCAAAGCGAAGTGCACTTTTAGGGGTAGACTGTGCATTAACATTTGTTCCGATAAATAAAGCTGCTGCTGTAAATGCTGCTGCTACTAGTTTGGTCATTCTTTTCATTGTCGTGTTTTTAGTAATACAATTATTAATTGTGATACACGGCTATAATCAAATACTTTGCCATAGCCCTAATTTTTAATAAAATAAATACTATCGGGCAACAATAAAAAGCCCAACAGTAGCGCAGAAAAGGCTTTTATGTACTGATAATCAAGTTGGTTCTGCCGTTTATCCCAATTAAGGGGCCCGGTTAGTTTTATATATTATTTTTTATTGGGATTGATAGGTTTAAGTACCTGATTAACTACAAAAGTGTATGGTGTTACGTATATAATGCTTTTTGCAATATGTAAATTTCATCTGTTTTTCATGCCAGTATGGTTTTTATAAGGAAGGTAAAACAAAAAAGCCCTCGTTAGCTAACGGGGGCTTTTAATATTATACTTCCGAATCCACTTCCGGGTCGGGTTTGTAATTCTTCTCCATTTCGGCGAGCTTAGCATCACCATAAGAGAATTTAGTAATGATGTAGTACAACACCGGCACTATAAATATAGCCAGCGATGTTGCGGCAAGCATACCGCCAAACACCGTCCAGCCGATCGTTTGCCTTGCCTTAGCACCTGCGCCAGATGCAATTACCAATGGTAATACACCCAGTATAAATGCCATAGAGGTCATCACAATTGGCCTTAAACGCAGTCTTACAGCCTCAAGCGTAGCTTTTTCGAGGTTCATCCCCCTATCCACACGTTCCTTGGCAAACTCCACGATCAGGATGGCATTCTTGGCGGCCAAACCTATCAGCGTTATCAAACCTATTTGCGCGTAAACGTTATTGGTTAAGCCCGGTTTAAAGCTCAGGAACAATATAGCCCCGAAAGCACCCAGTGGCACAGCCAGCAATACCGAGAACGGTACCGACCAGCTCTCATACAACGCAGCCAGGAACAGGAAAACAAAGCCTATTGATAAAGCAAATATGTATATGGTTTTTGAACCGGATAATAACTCCTCGCGGCTTAAGCCCGAAAACTCATAGCCATACCCTTGTGGCAGTGTTTCGGCAGCAACCTCTTTTAGGGCTGTAATAGCGTCGCCACTACTAAAGCCAGGTTTGGTGCTACCATTTATCTCGGCAGAGCGGAACAGGTTATAGTGCGATATTAACGGTGCATTCTCTATAACCTTATAACTGGTAAGCGTGCTTAGCGGCACCATCGCGCCCGATTGGTTACGAACAAAGTATTGGCCTATATTATCAATATTGGTACGGTAGTTAGTATCGGCCTGGGCCACTACCCTAAAGTTACGGCCATACACGGTAAAATCGTTAATATATGAGCTACCCATGTAGGTTTGCAGGGTATTGTTTACATCTGATATGGCAACTCCCAGTTTTTTAGCTTTCTCCCTGTCAATTGTTAACTGGTAGGCAGGCGTATGCGCACCAAAGAACGAGAACGCCTTGGCAATTTCGGGGCGCTTGTTAACAGCGGCCACAAAAGTGTTCAGCACCTTTTCAAAATTCTTGATATCGCCACCAGCCTCTTTCTCCTGTAATATGAAAGAGAAACCACCTGTATTACCCAAACCAGGTATTGCCGGCGGAGAAATTACAACCACACTGGCCTCTTTAAACCTGGCCAGCTTTTTTTGCAGGGTTGCTATAACACCGTCTAACTGGTCTTTTTCGTCTTTACGTTCATCCCATGGTTTTAGCTGAACGAATATGGTTGCACTGTTTGATTTTGTTGCAAAGTTAACCGCGTTTAACCCGCCAAGGGCTGCGTAATGGCCTATAGACGGCACACTATCCAACACGGCCATCATTTCGTGTAAAACGGTAACGGTACGCTCTGTTGATGAGCCTTCCGGCAAATCGTAAGTTACGTAAACACGGCCTTCATCCTCCAGCGGGATAAACCCTGATGGTTTATTTTTAAATAGCAGCACAGTACCTATAATGATACAAACCAGTATAATTACAATAAATTTGGAGTGCTTTATCCCCCTGTCTACCGCATTACGGTAACGGCCGGTAACCCTGTCAAACCATTGGTTAAATTTAAAAAAGAACCGGTTTAAACCGCCCGATTTTTCATCTATTTTATGCGGACGTAATAATATTGTACATAATGCCGGGGTAAGCGATAATGCCACAAATGCCGATATCAATACCGATATAGCAATGGTAATAGCAAACTGCTGATACAAACGCCCAACTATACCCGGCACAAAGCCTACCGGTACAAACACCGCCGCCAAAATTAAGGCGATGGCAATTACCGGGGCCGATATATCGCGCATGGCGTGTACTGTAGCCTCTTTTGGCGACATGCCCTTCTCGTCCATATAATGCTGTACAGCCTCAACCACCACAATGGCATCATCCACCACAATACCGATGGCCAGTACAAAACCAAACAACGTTAAGGTATTAATGGTAAAGCCCAGCGGGATAAAGAAGATAAACGTACCCACAATTGATACCGGGATTGCCAGTACCGGGATAAGCGTTGTACGCCAGTTTTGCAGAAATAAAAACACCACCACAATTACCAGCGCAAGGGCGATAACCAGTGTTTCGATCACCTCATGTAAAGACACCTTTACCACGGTAACCGACTCGAACGGAACTACATAATCAATATCCTTAGGGAATGATTTTTTCAGCTCGTTCATGGTAGCAGTTACGTTATCGGCGGTTTCGATAGCGTTACTGCCTGGTGCCTGGTAAATTAACAGGTATGATGCCCTTTTACCATCAACAAACGAGTTACCTGAGTAATTAAATTTACCCAGCTCAACGCGCGCTACATCTTTTAAATGTACAACTGCACCTGTTTGCGGTATGGTTTTAACCACAACATTCTCAAACTCCGATTTATCTGTTAAACGGCCTTTAACCAATACCGAATATTCAAAGGTTTGGCCTTTCATCTGCGGGGTTGCACCCACCGTACCTGCAGCTACCTGGGCATTCTGCTCGGCTAAAGCGGCTGTAACGTCAGACGCTGTCATGTTCAAAGCGGCCAGTTTATCCGGCTTTAGCCATAAACGCATACTAAAGTCATCGGCACGTGTAAATACGTCACCTACACCTTTGGTACGCAGTAACGCATCTTTTATAAATACGTTGGTATAGTTATCAGTAAAAGTTACATCGTGTGTACCGTTTGGCGAGAACATGGCCACAAGCATTAATATACTTGGGTTACGTTTACGCACTATCATCCCCAAACGCTGTACCTCTTGCGGCAAGGTTGGCAAGGCTATACCTACACGGTTCTGCACATCAAGCGCGGCATTATTAATATCGGTACCAACTTCAAAGTTAACGGTCATGCTCATTTGGCCGTTACTGGTGCTGTTACTTTGCAGGTAGGTCATGCCCGGGGTACCGTTTACCTGTACTTCAACAGGTGTGGCAACAGTTTGCTCAACTGTTAGCGCATCGGCACCGGTATAGTTGCCGGTTACCTGTACCGTTGGCGGTGTAATTTCCGGGTATTGCCCAATTGGGAGGCTTGATATGGCCAGCATCCCAACGATCAGTATCACCAGCGATATTACAATTGCGGTTACCGGGCGTTTTATAAAAGTATCTGCGATCATTATTTATGTCTTTTGCTTATATATTTCGGGGTGCATACCCCGCTTAGCTTATCCTAATAGATGTATCAAATTAATTATTTTGCAGCGGGTGCACTTTTACCATCCTTACCTGCAGGCGCAGCGCCTGCGGGTGGGCCAAGTGTTATCTTGCCGCCATCGCGCAATCTTTGGAAACCTTCGGTAATTACCTTTTCGCCCGGTTTAACACCATCCAGTACAATTACATTACTTTGAATGCGCTGCCCTATTTTAACTTTACGCTGTTCGGCAACGGTATCTTTTGATATAAATACAAAAAACTCGCCCATTTGCTCGGTTATAGCCTTGTAAGGGATCTGTACACGATCGCCCGAGTTATCGTTCAATACCTGTAACACGCAGCTCATCCCGTCTTTCAGCTCATCATCAGCGTTAGGGAACTGTACCCTTACTTTAATAGTACCGGTTTGGCCGCTTACCCCACGGTCAATAGCAAAGATCTTCCCGGTTTTGTTAAATGTAGTACCATCGGCCAGTTGTAACCTGAAGGTGGTATCTGAACTTGTTTTTTGCAATTTGTAAAAACGCGGGATATCCTGCTCATTAATTACCACATCAACACCTATTGGGTTACCGGTTGATATGGTATTTAGCAAAGTAGTACCCGGCGAAACCTGGGTGCCAAGCCTAACCTGCGATATACCAATGCGGCCTGTAAATGGCGCCCTGATGGTAGCGTACGAAAGATCGGTAGCGGCCGACTCTACCCCTGCCTGCGCAACAGCCACCTGGCTTTGTGCAGTTTCATAACTGGCGGTAGCCTGGTCAACCGTTTGGCGCGCAACCGCGTCGTTTTTTAATAACATGTTATAGCGGTCAATATCTTTTTGCGCTTTGTTAAGATTAGCTTTAGCACTTAGTAAGTTGGCTTTAGCCTGCTGGTAAGCCGCCTCATACTTGCGCTTGTCTATTTCATATAACAACGTGCCTTTGGTTACAACTGTACCTTCTTTAAAAAACATGCCGGTAATAAACCCGCTAACCTGGCTGCGCAGTTCAACCACGTTTAAAGCAGTTACTGTACCCTGGTATTTATCATAATACAAAGCTTCGGCTTTTTCTGCACTAATAACGTTTACCGGTGTGGCGGGTGGGGCTGCATCTTGTTTAGGACCTTTGTTGCCGCATGACGAAGCTGTAAGTATTGCCAGGGCAGCGATGCAGTAGATATATGTATTTTTCATGTTATAAGTTGTGGAGTGTGATGTGATAATGATAAAGTTATTTATTCTGTTGGCAGCGTACCCATCGCTCTTTCCAGGTCAATTTTACTTGATAGTAACTGGAACAGCGCATTATAGTAGTTCAATTCGGCTGTACGCAGGTCGGCTTGCGATACAATAACGTCCAGGTATGTTTTAACACCTTCGCGGTATTGCAGGTCAACAACCTTGTACACATCTTTAGCCAGGGTAACGTTCTCATTAAGGGTTTGCCAGTTATAATAATTGCTTTTATAGTTTGCCAAAGCCTGTGTATACTCGGTATTAATAGTATTTCGGCTGTTCACCAGGTCAAGGTCTGAACGCTCTACCTGTAAACGTGCTTTTGCTAAATTCTGCAAACGCTTACCACCCGTAAAAATAGGGATGGATAAAGACAGGCCTGCAAATGAAGTTGGGTATGCGTCATTATACATTTTAGAGAAAGTATCATTAAAATAAGCCAGGCTATACCCGCCAACTGCCGATAATGATGGCAGCCATCCCCATTTATAATAAGATACATTTAAGTTGAGCAGGTTTTTTTGGGTCTGCAGCAACTGGTACTCAATACGGTTTGAATAATTTAAAACCTGGTTGGTATCAATAACCGCTTCTCCTTGTAAACGTGCCGAATCATATGAAAGGGTCAGTTGCCTCTCGGGGTTAAAGCCCATGATCTGTTTAAGCAGGGCGGTTTTGCTGTTTATGGCCTCTTGTATTTGTTTTTGCGATGCAAGCGAGTTGTTTAATGCTATAGTAGCCTGTTTATAGTCGGTTTTGTCAACCACGCCGGCCTGGTAACGCGAGTACGCATCTTTTAAGCTACGCCGAAGCCTTACAATATCCTCCTTAATAATATCCAGTTGGCGTTGTGATAACAGTACATCATAAAAGGCCTTACTTACATCAGATACCAGGTCAATTTTACTGCCCTGGGTATTCTGCTTATAATATTGCCTTGAATATTTTGATGCACGCGATGCCTGCAATACATCATTATTATATATAACCTGACTGGCCTGTACCCCTAAAGTAGATACATTATGTGCTATAGCTAAATTTTGCTGGCCTGCGCCGCTCCCCCCAGTGCCAGAACCTTGCGCAATTTGTGCGGGGCGTTGAAAATAATGCTGGTATTGGCCTGTGGTACCAATTTGTGGCAGCCAATTTGATAAACTTATCTTAATATCACGCTCGTTAATTTGCTCGTCGATATTGGCCTGTTTAAGTTGCGGTTGGTTACGGATGGCAAAATCAATACTTTGCTTTAGCGTTACTACAGCGGTGGTTGTATCGGCCGCGGTTTGTGCAAACAGTACTACCGGCGAGAAAATAAGTATGTGAGAAAGGAATAAGTAGCGTAGTTTTTTCATAAAGGATTGATACGAACATATAAAAACGAAAATTTTGCAGAAAGGTTCTCTTTATTTTCGAGGTTATTAACAGGGAGACGAATATGCGTTTATTCTATTTTAATAAAAAATACACAACAAAAATATTACCTAATAAGGAGATTTCAATGATAATTGGCACGATTTTTCAACTTTTTCAAACAAAATGTAAAATAGTGGTGGGGAATAAATAAAAAATTTAATTAATTTGCCTGATGGAAGTATATTGAATTATATTACCATACCATTAAGTATATTAACATACTATTAAGGTGGTGTGTAAAAAATTTACATTCCACATGCAAGTTATAAGCTTATTCATGGTATTTTTACAAAAAATTTAAGCAGTGTTTATAAATGGTTAAAAAATTACACGAGAAGATTGCCCAGTTCCAGGATGCAAATATGATCAGGGCACAGGGACTGTATCCTTTTTTCAGGCCTATAGAGTCTGGTCAGGATACCGAGGTGATCATAAACGGCAAACGTGTTTTAATGTTTGGTTCAAACTCCTATTTAGGTCTCACGAACCATCCAAAAATAAAAGAAGCAACAAAAAAAGCGATTGACAAGTACGGTTCTGGCTGTGCAGGGTCAAGGTTTTTAAACGGAACGCTCGATATCCACATCGAACTGGAAAACCGTCTTGCAACGTACGTTGGCAAAGAAGCCGCAGTATTATTCAGCACCGGTTTCCAGGTAAACCTTGGCGTTCTGTCATGCATTACCGGCCGCAATGATTATCTGATACTTGACGAATATGACCACGCCTCAATTATTGACGGCACACGTTTATCGTTCTCAAAGGTTATTAAATACGCCCACAATGACATGGCTGATCTGGAACGCAAGCTAAGCATGCTGCCCGAAGAAGCCGTAAAAGTTATTGTTGTAGATGGTATTTTCAGCATGGAGGGTGATATTGTTAAACTACCTGCAATTGTTGAACTTGCCGATAAATACGGTGTTAATATTATGGTTGATGATGCACACAGTTTGGGTGTAATTGGCCATAACGGTTCAGGTACCGCATCGCACTTTGGTTTAACCGACCAGGTTGACCTGATTATGAGCACCTTTAGTAAATCACTGGCATCTCTTGGCGGTTTCATCGCCAGCGATCATGATACTATCGACTATATTAAACACCGCGCACGTTCATTAATGTTTAGCGCCAGCATGACCCCGGGCTCTGTAGCCAGTGTAATTGCAGCCCTTGATATTATAGAGGCCGAGCCTGAACGTATCCAAAAACTTTGGGACAACACCAACTACGCCGTTAAATTACTAAGCGACGAAGGTTTTGACATTGGCGCTTCAGAAAGCCCAATACTGCCTATCTACATTCGCGATAACGCAAAAACTTTCCAGGTAACCAATTACCTGCAAAACGCGGGCGTGTTTGTTAACCCGGTTGTATCCCCTGCCGTTCCGTCTGATTCATCGTTGTTAAGGTTCTCATTAATGGCAACCCATACATTCGCGCAGATTGATGAGGCAGTAGAAAAGCTTATACAGGCATTTAAAGTTGTAGGCGTAACTAATAATACTATTAAAGAAAATATATAACCTCTTTAAATATACCGGTACTACTGCCTGCATGGTACCGGTATTAACCTAACATCAACAATGAAAAAAATCGTTCCGGTACAGTCGAAAAAAGAGCTTGCTACTTTTATTGACTTCCCGCATGACCTCTACAAAAACGACCCGCTTTACGTACCAGAACTATTTATTGCACAAAAGGACCTGCTAACCACGCACCCTTTTCACAAACACTCGTCATTACAAACATTTTTGGCGTATGATGGTGATAAAGTTGTTGGGCGTATAGCAGCCATTTTCAATACCAACCATAACGCGTTTAACAATGTCAGTGATGGTTTTTTTGGCTTTTTTGATGTTATTAATGACCAGGAAACAGCAAATTTATTAATTAACGCAGCTATTGAGTGGGTTAAGCAAAAAGGTGCCACTAATATTGTTGGCCCTGTAAACCCAAGTACCAACGAGGTTTGCGGACTTTTAATTAAAGGTTTTGACAAATCGCCGGTGGTAATGATGCCTTACAACCCCGAGTACTATATTACCTTACTGGAGAATGCCGGTTTCAAAAAACAAACCGACCTGCTGGCCTGGTACTGGGATGGCGCCAACTACAACGATAAATCGTTAAGGATGCTGGATATGTTGCAAGACCGCCTTAAACGCAACAGCAACATCATCATCCGCAAAATAAACCTGAAGAACTTTAAGCAGGAGGCTGACGCCCTGCGCGATGTATATAACAAAGCATGGGATAAAAACCTTGGCTTTTTCCCGATGACCAATGAGGAATTTGACTATACCGCCAAAGACCTTAAAATGATACTCGACCCTGATTTCGCACTGGTTGCCGAGCAGGATGGTAAAATTGTTGGTTTCGGCGTTGCCATACCTGATATTAACCAGATCCTTAAAACCATAAAAAAAGGCCGTTTATTACCTACAGGCATCTTCAAATTGTTGTTGAACAAAAAGAAGATAACCGGTATCCGTATTATGCTTTTAGGTGTAATTGATGGTTACCGTAAGTTAGGTATCGAAGCCAGCCTTTACGGTAGCATTATAAAAGAGTACAGGCGCAAAGGCTTAAAATATGCCGAAGCATCATGGACACTTGAAAACAATGATATGGTAAACCGTGCTATTGAAGCCATTGGCGGCGACCAATACAAAACCTATAGGATATACGAAAAGGCTTTATAATACAGCCAATCTTCATCTGCCTGTAAATTTTATAGAAATATAAGTTTTTCAAACAAAATTTATATTCTTTTGCCCCTCAATTAAAGTTAGGTTATGTATGCTTTAATTGCACTAAAAAGATAGTAACCGTGTTTAGGCACTACTATAATACAAACATAAACAAGAAAACTATTGTACATACTTACACCCCTGCGTATTGTATAATAGCTGCATTATCCTTAAAACAAAAAACAAGTAATGAAAATTAACATTAAACCTGCAGAAGGTAAACTTGGTATTTTAATACCCGGTTTAGGCGCAGTAGCTACTACACTAATTGCCGGTGTTGAAGCTGTGAAAAAAGGCATATCGCAACCAATAGGTTCATTAACACAAATGGGTAGCATCCGTTTAGGCAAACGTACCGAAGCCCGCCACCCAAAAATTAAAGATTTTGTACCATTGGCTAACCTTAACGATATTGTTTTTGGTGGCTGGGATGTGTATGAAGATAACGTTTACCAGGCAGCTGTAAACGCAAAAGTACTTGAACGCGATCTGTTAGATTCAGTAAGGGAAGGTTTAGAATCAATTGTGCCGATGAAGGCCGCTTTTGATAAAAACTACGCTAAAAACCTTGATGGTAGCCACGTTAAAACCGGCACCCGTTATGAGCTTGCACAGCAGGTTATGGAAGACATCAAAAACTTCCAGAAAGATAACGGCCTTGACCGCGTTGTGTTAGTATGGTGTGGTTCAACAGAGGTTTACTTTGAAGGATCAGAAATTCACCAAACTTTAGCTGCATTTGAGCAAGCTTTAAAAGATGATGATAAACGTATTGCGCCAAGCATGATATACGCTTACGCAGCTTTAAAACTTGGTGTACCGTTTGCAAACGGCGCCCCTAACTTAACGGTTGATATCCCTGCCATGATTGAGTTAGCCAAACTAACCCAAACACCAATTGCAGGTAAAGACTTTAAAACCGGCCAAACTTTAATGAAAACTGTATTGGCACCAGGCCTTGCAGCACGTTCATTAGGTGTACACGGCTGGTTCTCTACCAACATTTTGGGTAACCGCGATGGCTTGGTACTGGACGACCCGGATAACTTTAAAACAAAAGAGGTATCAAAACTTGGTGTATTAGAAGATATTTTACGCCCTGAAGATAACCCTGAGCTTTATGGTGAGATCTTCCACAAGATCCGTATCAACTACTACCCTCCGCACGGCGATAACAAAGAGAGCTGGGATAACATCGACATTTTTGGCTGGTTAGGCTACAAAATGCAGATCAAGATCAACTTCCTTTGCCGCGACTCTATCCTGGCTGCACCTATCGCTTTAGACTTAGCTTTGTTTTGCGATATGGCTAAACGTGCCAACATGAGCGGTATACAGGAGTGGTTATCATTCTACCTTAAATCGCCGCAAACTGCGCCTGGTTTACATGCCGAGAATGATATATTTAAACAGCTTATTAAACTGGAAAACACCTTACGTTACCTAATGGGCGAAGACCTGATCACGCATCTGGGCCTTGACTATTATGACGATATGTTTGCCGGTCAGTAACATAACGCGTTAAATAAAAAACCGGTTATTACCTTATAAGGTGGTAACCGGTTTTTTATTTAAAGGAAATTTGGTTAAAAATAACGATATTCGCGACCGAAAACTTACCTCCCCCCGAGGGTGTTTTTTTAGTTTATACTACAATTGCTTTATTTACGTAAATAGTTACAATGAGTAAGTTACGTGGTCTGATAATTGATATAAAGCAATCAGTGCAACTAAGATCTTACGGCAAGGTCAAAAAAAAACAAAGCCGGACATTTTTAAAACGTGAATGGCAACATTTGTTAAAGCGCAAGCGTCATCCTTTATAGCATCCTTAATTGACTTTCTGACCACAATAGTCTGTAAGGAATTTTTCTACCTTTGGTACGTTATAGCAAGCTTAATCGGAACCATTGTTGGGGGCGTAACAAACTTTGCATTAGGCAGGGTTTGGGTGTTTAAAAAACGTAAAGAAAAAACTATCCCTGTACAAGCCTTCAAATACCTGTTGGTATGGGGTGGCAATGTAGCCCTAAACACAGGTGGCGTATTTGTTGTTACACATTATATAGGATTAGATTATAAAATATCAAAGGTTCTGGTATCGTTTACTGTTGGGATTACTTACAATTACTTCCTGCAAAAAAAGTTTGTTTTCGCATAATATTGAATAAGGTTAATGGTTTTTAAATACACGTATAAGTATTTTTTTCTTGTACTATTTTTATTGATAAGTGCTGCTGTAACGGCGCAGGTTACTGTTGTAAGCGGCAAAATTACCGATGGCGGCAATAAAGACGGACTTCCGTTTGTGTCGGTATCTTTTGTAGGCACCACTATTGGTGTTACTACCAATGGCCAAGGTTATTACAAATTAACCTCTACACAACCCCAAACAAAAATAAAAGTAAGTTACATTGGTTTTAAGGAGGCTACCTACAATGTGGCACCGGGTATGGAGCAGGTGATCAATATCCGGATGATCCCCTCATCAACTCAACTGGGCCAGGTAACTATTAAAGGTGCTAAAAAACCAAAATACGTTAACGATAACCCTGCCGTAGCTTTAATACGTAAGGTTATTGAGAACAAAGACAAGAACCGCCCCGAGAACTACGATTTTGTGGAGTACAAAGAGTACGATAAGATGCAGTTCTCGCTCAGCAATTTATCTGATAAGGTTAAAGAGAAAAAGCTTTTCCGTAAGTACAAATTCATATTTGAGAACAAGGATAGCACCACCTATCCCGGTAAAACGCTGTTACCTATTTATCTGAAAGAAAGGCTGTCACAAGTATATTACCGCAAAAACCCCGAGGCTACCCGCGATGTAATACTGGGCGAAAAATCTGTTGATTTTGGCCCCGGCTTTGATACCGAAGGCGTTGGCCAGTACTTCAAACACCTTTACGAAAAGGTAGATATTTACGATAACAGCATACTGCTTTTGGGCCGCCAGTTTTTAAGCCCTATAGCCAATAGCGCGCCTACCTTCTATAAATATTTTATAACAGATACCGTTACGCTCGATAATGGCAAAAAACTGGTTGAACTTAGCTTTACACCGCGTAACACCAACGACATACTTTTTGAAGGGCAGATATTTATCACCCTTGATGGCAACTATGCCGTGCAAAAAGCAGGTTTAAGGATAAACAAAAACATCAACGTGAATTTTGTGCGCAGCATGAATGTTGACCAGGATTTTGAACTGAACCCAGATGGCCGCTATCACCTGAGCAAAAGCAACACCTTTGCCGATTTCGGCATTACCGAAAAGCGGAAAAGCGGTTTATTTGGTACCCGCACGCTCACACGAAAGAATTACGCGGTTAATGTGCCGCACAAGGACACCCTGTACAAGGCAAGACCCGAACTGGGAGACGAAGAACTGCGTAACCGCCCCGAAAGTTTCTGGGCCGAGAACCGTTTAGATACCCTAACACTGGCCGAATCAAAAGTTTACAAAAATATTGATAGCCTGGTGCATATGCCATCATTCAGGCGTACAGCCGATATTATAAACCTGCTGTTTGCCGGCTTTAAAAACTTTGGCAAATTTGAGATTGGCCCCGCCAGCACATTTTACAGCTTTAACCCGGTTGAGGGTTTCAGGCTGCGTATAGGTGGCCGTACCACCGCCGATTTTAGCAAGCGCATCTTCTTTGAAAGCTACGGTGCCTACGGTTTTAAAGACGACCGCTGGAAGTATTTCTTCGCCACCACTTATTCTTTAAACAACAAAAGCATTTACCGCTTCCCGCAGCATTATATCCGTGCAAGCTTCCAGCGCGATACCAAAATACCGGGGCAGGAACTGGCGTTCATACAGGAGGATAACTTCCTGCTGTCATTTAAGCGCGGTAAAAACGATAAATATCTCTACAACGACTCGTACCGGATTGATTACGTAAGCGAATTTGAGAACCACCTGTCATTTAAAATAGGGCTAAAAAAACTAACGCAAACCCCAGCGGGTAGCTTATATCCGTTCATCAATACATTAAGCACCAATACCTTTCAGCATTTAACCACCAGCGAGGTTAGCGCCGGCATCCGCTATGCCCCTAACGAGCAGTATTACCAGGGCAAACTGTTCCGCGCGCCTATTATTAACCAGTACCCTATATTATCGTTAGATTTTACAATGGGGCTAAAAAACGCACTGGGCGGCGAGTATGGTTATCAGAAACTTGATTTCCGGGGCGATAAACGCTTTTACATAGCACCGTTCGGTTTTACTGATGTAGTTTTAGAGGCTTCAAAAACTTTTGGGCAGGTACCTTACCCCCTGCTTAACATTCACCGTGCCAACCAAACATTCGCATACGTTATCGATTCATACAACTTAATGAACTTCCTGGAGTTCGTGAGCGATCATTCCGTAAGCATCAATATCGATCAGCACTTCGGCGGTTTCTTCTTTAACAAGATCCCGTTATTCAAAAAACTAAAATGGCGCGAAACCATGTCATTTAAGGCGCTTTATGGCGGCTTAAGCGACCAAAGCACGCCATCTTTACATCCAAACCTGTACCAGTTCCCGGTTGATGAGAACGGCGTACCAATAACCTATGCACTTGGCAAAACGCCATATATGGAAGGTAGCGTTGGCGTTGAAAACATCTTTAAATTTATCAGGGTTGATGCAGTAAAAAGGTTTACCTACCTGGACCACCCCGGCATTGCACCGTGGGGTATACGGGTAAAAATTAAGTTTGATTTTTAATATGTTTTATTTTATTTATTTTTATAGCTAATGGAACCACAAACATCAGTACGCACAAGTTTGCAACTGGGGATATATAAAATTATCGATCCATTTGTTAAGCTCCTGATTAAAGTAGGGCTAACACCTAACGCGGTAACTTCAATAGGCTTTGTTTTAAATGTGGGCGTTGCAGCCATATTTATTATAGGTGCCGAAGATGGCAACCGCGGAGATTTTAGTTACGTAGGCTGGGCCGGCGCCTTAATATTGTTTGCAGGCCTTTTTGATATGCTTGATGGGCAGGTAGCCCGTTTGGGGAACATGAAATCGGTTTTTGGCGCCCTGTACGATTCTGTACTTGACCGCTACAGCGAGCTTATCATGTTTTTGGGTATCTGCTATTACCTGGTTGCACACCACTACTTCCTGAGCTCTATATTCGCCTTTATAGCCCTTATCGGCTCTATGATGGTAAGTTATGTACGCGCACGCGCCGAAGGCCTTGGGGTTGACTCTAAAGGAGGCCTGATGCAACGCCCCGAGCGTGTTATAACCATTGGGGTATGCGCTATTGCCTGCGGCGTGGCTTCATCATATATTGGTGGCGACTACAAACTGTATATTCCGGGTATTAAATGGCATGTGTTCGAAACCATGTCCATCTTCACGTTCCCTATTACCATACTTGCTGTGTTAACCAATTTAACGGCCTTTAAAAGGCTGGTAAACGCCCGTAAAGCATTGGCTGAAAGAGGAGAATGATCAAAACCCCGTTAGCACTTTTATTGGCAATGTTTGTAGCTATTACGGCATCGGGCTTTAATATAGCTACCCGCGTTTTAAACCCATCGCAACAAACCCAAACAGATACCACCAAAGTACGAACGGACGATAACGGCAAGGTTTACCCGCAACTGCCTCCAAATGCTGACCGCCTGTTTTATTTGCAGCGGTCAACAAACATCAATGCACTATCGTACGATATTAACATTGATAAAGATACTGGTAAACCCGATGAGGATTCGCCGCTGCATATTTACTGGCTGCAATATGCCGAAAAGAACGGCGAACCATCCGAGTTAACTTTTATACAACGTAAATTTGCGTATGGCGTATCGTCAAACGCACTGGGGAATGATAGGTATGATATCAGAATTATGTCATACAAAAAAATTCCGCTTACTTTAATGAGGGCTGCCGACGGAAAATATCATATCTTCGCAACTGTGGCCAAAAAGCAGATGTTGCTTCAAAATATTTTTATTCAGATTGATGGCGGGTCCTTATGGTCACCAAATGTTATTTTTATAGAAATGAGGGGAACAGACCCTATTACAGGAAAAGAGGTTACAGAACGTTTTAAACCTTAAGTGTTATGGCTAAGAATTTTGTTTCAAATTCACAGGAATCTGTGAGAATGTTTAAGAGTAGTTTTTTAGAAAGTTTATCAAAGGTGCATTATTTTGTACCTATTATAATTTTTGTACCGGTAATTTTAGTTTCCAGCTATTTTGCTTACGACAGGCAAATTGGTGTAGGTAATTACATCTGGCTGTTTTTAGCGGGCCTGTTTATATGGACGCTTACCGAGTACGTTATGCACCGTTTTGTATTCCATTTTGTACCAAAGGCTAAATGGGCATTACGTTTACACTTTATCTTCCACGGCGTACATCATGATTACCCGAGCGATGCAAAACGCCTGGTGATGCCGCCATCGGCAAGTATACCATTGGCTACAGGCTTTTACTTTTTGTTTAACGCCTTGTTGCCTGCTAATTATATTTTCGGCTTTTTCCCGGGCTTTATTTTAGGTTACCTGGTTTATGATATATCACACTATGCCATACACCACTTTAACTTTAAAGGATCGTTCTGGAAAACCATAAAACAACACCACATGCTGCACCACTACCAGGACCCTACCAAAGGTTACGGTGTAAGTTCCCCGCTATGGGACAAGATTTTTAATTCAGATTTCATTAAAAAGCAGAATGGCTAACGCTGTCGGCGATAGTATACAGGTAAATGCAAAAAGTATAAGTATTGTTACCGGTATCTCTATCGCATACCTCATCTTATCTATCTTATTGGTTGGCTTTAAAACAGACCAACTGATTCTGATTGGCATATTCAACGTGTTATTTTACGCATCGGTAATAACGCGCAAGTTTATACTGGGCTTTTCTATATTCATTGTTTACTGGATCATTTTTGATTATATGAAGGCATTCCCTAATTATAATTATAATACTGTTTCTATAAAAAGTTTATATAATGCCGAAAAAAACCTTTTTGGGATAAAATTTAACGGCAATATACTCACCCCTAACGAGTACCTGCGCCTTAAAAGCACCAGCCTGGTTGATGTAGCCGCCGGCATTTTCTACCTGTGCTGGATCCCCGTACCGCTTGCCTTTGCTGCATACCTGTTCTTTAAAAACAAACGCCAGTTCCTGTACTTTTCATTAACCTTTGTACTGGTAAATATGCTTGGTTTTGTAGTATATTACGTTTACCCGGCAGCACCACCCTGGTATGTACAGTTCCATGGCTTTAGCTTCCACCCGTTAACACAGGGCAATACGGCCGGCCTGGCACGGTTTGATAAGTATTTTAACATCAACCTGTTCAAATCCATTTACTCAAAGGGTTCAAACGTGTTTGCCGCAATGCCTTCACTACATTCATCCTACCCGGTTATTGTAGTTTACTATGGCATAAAAAACCGCCTTGGCCTTATTAATTGGTTTTTTGGTGTGGTAATGGTGGGTATATGGTTTACAGCCGTTTACGCCAGCCATCATTATGTGCTTGATGTAATAGCCGGGATATTGACCGCAACATTAGGCATCCTGCTGTTTAACTGGGTATTATCTTCCTCAGCGTATTTCAACAGGTTCATCAATCGTTACGAAACCGTCATCCGGTAAAACAAAAAATCTGTTATAGTGTACATAAGTTGTACTCATATTGTAATAAACAAACGATGTGAGGCGCTAAGTATCGCGTCTATACCGGTAGCAACAAATGTATAGGCGCAATACTTCGCGCCCCCCGATAGCGTAACAACCTATAAATCAAATCAATTATACAATTAGCAATGTTTATTGTAACTTGCATGCCCCCGCTATGTTTATATTAAATAAACAGGCATAAAATTTGATAACAGTATAACATACATATTGAGATCTGTTTGCAGATGAAAAAACTTTTTATACTTATCACATTTATATTAGCCGCTGCTACCTTCACCGCGCATGCAGATGATGTTGACAAAAGCAGCATTGACAGCCTTAAGCAAAAATTACAGCTTACCACTAACGATACCCTTAAAGGCGCCATATACACCCAAATTGCAACCGAGTACCTGAAATTTGATAAACAGCCTAACCGTAATGTAAGGGCCTATTATCAAACAGAAGCTATCCACTACACTCTGTTGGCCCTGCATAATTATAGTTATTATGAAGATACCACAGGCATCCGCTCCAGCTTTGACGACCTGGCCAGGGTTTATATCTCACAAAAAAAATACAGCGAAGCCAAATGGTTTACCCTGCAATCAAACAAAATATCGCGCCAGGTAAAAGATATACCTAACATCATCAGCTCACTGGTAAAACTATCAGCCATAAAAATGGAACTGAGCGAATACAAAATGGCCATGCGTGATTTGAATGAAGCCTTAAGATGGTCTGTAGATAATAAGATACCGGCATTAGAAGCCGTTGTACAGCAGAATTATGCGTACCTCTATAATCGACTTAAAGATTACGAAAAAGGCGATATTGCCGAAAAAAGAGCTACTGAAATAGCCCAGCAACTGCAACGCGACGAAGAAAAAGGCATTACCATTACCTTTGATAACACCCCTGCCCCCGTAAAAGATAAAAAGGCACCCGTAGCAAAAAAAAAGAAAGCGTTAGTAGTCGCAAAAAAGCCGGCAAAGTCGGCGTCAATAGGTAAACTGGCTTCTTTGTAAAAGTTTCAATTTCTACCTCCGGCATTCATTCTTTCATCAATACTTAAAAAGTTTCTTTAGGCTAATCAACTGTAAACATGTGCAATACCACTGTTTGCTTGATAATAATTATTAAATTGCAGTACCGCAAACACCAAGCCTGCAAGCATGAAATTTTATTTATATTATTGTTATATCTTACTTTTTTGTTTAACTCCCAGCGTAACCCACGCGCAGTTTAAAACAAATTTATTATTACTTAATGATGCAACCATAATTGATGCCGGTCATCAGGTTCCGGCTATGCATCAAACTGTTGAGGTAAGGGACGGGCGAATAACCCGGATTTTCCCAGCCGGCAGCATGCCGATTCCCGATTCGGCTGTTGTTATTAATTTAAAAGGAAAATATCTGCTCCCTGGTTTGATTGACAGTCATGTACATATGGCAACCGACCCAAGCGGTACTGATAACCGTTCGCATACGTTAGAAGTATTAAAGCAAATGCTTTACAGTGGCATAACAACCGTTAGGGATATGGCAGGTGATGCAAGAGTATTAGGCGAACTTGCCCGCGATGCCGGCGAAGGTGAAATAACCTCCCCGGCAATTTATTACTCCGCGTTAATGGCCGGGCCATCATTTTTTAGTGACCCCAGAACACAGGCATCAACTAAGGGTGGTATGGCAGGAAACATGGCTTATATGAAAGCCATAACAGATACTACCGACATAGTGCTGGCGGTTGCCGAAGCCAAAGGATGTGGAGCCAGTGGCATTAAGTTATATGCGAATCTTTCAGGTGCATTGGCCCGGAAAATTATATATGAAGCAAAAAGGCAAAACATACCGGTATGGTCACACGCATGGTTACAGGATGCAAAGCCTTCTGACCTTGTTGTTGCCGGCTGCGTTTCAATTTCCCATGCGCCATTGCTGATTTATGATAAAATTGATAAAGTGCCCGTTTTTTGGAAAAAGAACCGGCATGACGCTGCCTTTTGGGACAAAGCGGTACCTGCGCTTGATAAATTATTTGATGAAATGAAACAACACCATACTGTATTTGACGCAACATTACTAACTTATAAAAAGTGGGCAGCAAGCGATACAACTATGCAGTGGGATTATGAGATTGCCAAACGAATTACAACCCGCGCCTATAAAGCAGGGGTAACTATTTGCGCAGGTACTGATGATGACCAGGAACAATTTGTGCAAGATGAAATGCGTTTACTTGTAAGCGATGCTTCAATGAGCCCTTTTGATGCCATTGTAGCTGCAACAAAAAATAGTGCGGCTGCTTTAAA
>Ga0247741_1000081_pt1 | contig 72658 bp, 73 predicted proteins | sample UWRJL213509R2_FD_180945 | JGI IMG/M metagenome (GOLD analysis project Ga0247741, IMG submission 180945) | Plant litter microbial communities from Arlington Agricultural Research Station in Wisconsin, United States - UWRJ-L213-509R-2 | ecosystem: Environmental > Terrestrial > Plant litter >... | reverse complement strand
AAAAGGGAAAATGAAATTAATTGTCCGTTTTGGAGATGAATTCAACAACGATAATGAAGAGTTGTTAATCTTACCGCATGGAGAACATGAATTAGATGTTGCACAATACATTTATGAAATGATTGCCCTTTCGGTACCGCTAAAACGAGTTCATCCAGGAGTTAAAGATGGAAGTTTGCAAACGGAAGCCTTAAAAAAACTGAATGAGCTGACTGTGAAAGAAGTCAAAGAAGAGAAAAAAGAGAGTAAAAAAGAAGAAGATATTGACCCGCGTTGGGACAAATTAAAGCAACTATTAACGGATAAATAATATAGTAAAATGGCACATCCTAAGAGAAAAATCTCGAAAACAAGAAGAGATAAGAGAAGAACACATTATAAAGCTACTGTAGCTCAAATCGCTACATGTCCTATTACTGGAGAAGCACATTTATACCACAGAGCTTACTGGCATGAAGGTAAAATGTATTACAGAGGACAAGTTGTTATCGATAAATCTGAAGCGGTTGCTTAATACGTTTTTGTAAATTATACTGGAACTCTCACATAGTGAGAGTTTTTTTTGTTGGTTATAATTTTCAGTTTTTAAGAAAATAGATACAAATTCGCTTCGTTTTTTTTTGTACTTTTCAAGTCTTTTAAAAATTTTTCAAATAATAATATTTGGAAGGAAATAATAGAATATAATGAATACAATCACAGCCGCAATTACCGCTGTTGGAGGCTATGTTCCAGACTACGTTCTTTCGAACAAAGTATTGGAAACAATGGTAGATACCAATGACGAATGGATTACCACTCGTACCGGAATTAAAGAAAGAAGAATTCTTAAAGATGCTGATAAAGGAACATCGTTTCTTGCTATAAAAGCAGCACAGGATTTAATAGCAAAAGCCAATATCGATCCGTTAGAGATAGATATGGTAATCATGGCAACAGCTACTGCAGATATGCCTGTAGCCTCTACAGGAGTTTATGTTGCAACACAAATTGGGGCTACAAATGCATTTTCATACGATTTGCAGGCTGCATGCTCAAGTTTCTTATACGGAATGTCAACTGCTGCTGCTTACATACAGTCAGGTCGATACAAAAAAGTATTGTTAATTGGTGCCGATAAAATGTCATCGATTGTAGATTATACAGACAGATCAACTTGTATTATTTTTGGAGATGGAGCAGGTGCTGTTCTATTCGAACCAAATTATGAAGGCTTAGGCTTACAAGATGAATACCTAAGAAGCGACGGGCAAGGACGCGATTATCTTAAAATTCCTGCCGGTGGTTCTCTGATTCCTACTACTGAAGAGACCGTAAAAAACAGACAGCACAATATTATTCAGGACGGGAAAACCGTTTTTAAATTTGCTGTTACCAATATGGCTGATGCAAGCGAATTGATTGTAAAAAGAAACAATTTGACTAACGAAGATGTAAATTGGTTAGTGCCACATCAGGCAAACAAACGTATTATTGATGCAACTGCAAGCAGAATGAATCTTGATGATTCTAAAGTATTGATGAATATTGAAAGATATGGTAATACAACTTCAGCTACTTTGCCATTAGTTCTACATGACTTTGAACACTTATTGAAAAAAGGAGATAATATTATTTTTGCCGCTTTTGGTGGAGGATTCACTTGGGGATCTATCTATTTGAAATGGGCTTACGATAAAAAATAAATTAAAACTAAAAACGAATCATTATGGATTTAAAAGAAATTCAAAACCTAATCAAATTTGTAGCAAATTCGGGAGTTGCAGAAGTAAAGTTAGAAATGGATGATGTAAAAATCACTATTAGAACAACTTTAGAAGGAAACGTTACTGAAACTACTTATGTACAACAATTGCCTGCACAGGCGCAATTGCCACAAGCAGTTGCTCCACAACAAGCTCCAGCTGTTGTAAATGTAACTAGTGAGGCATCTGCACCAGCAGAAGATTCGAAATACATTACTATAAAATCACCAATCATTGGTACATTCTATAGAAAACCATCTCCGGACAAACCAGTTTTTACTGAAGTAGGAAGCACTATTGCAAAAGGTGATGTTCTTTGTGTAATTGAAGCAATGAAATTATTCAACGAAATCGAATCAGAAGTTTCAGGTAAAATTGTAAAAATTCTTGTTGACGATATGTCTCCTGTAGAATTTGACCAACCTTTATTCTTAGTTGATCCATCATAAATAAATTTAGATTTTAGATTTTAGATTTTAGATTGATTTGCAATTGTTGATCGTCTAAAATTATCTAATGATCAAATTGTCTAATTATCTAATTAAAGTAAGATGTTTAAAAAAATATTAATTGCGAATAGAGGAGAAATTGCACTTCGTGTAATTCGTACATGTAAAGAGATGGGAATCAAAACTGTAGCAGTTTACTCTACAGCCGATGCAGAAAGTCTACATGTTAAGTTTGCTGATGAAGCGGTTTGTATTGGTCCTCCTCCAAGTAACTTATCGTATTTGAAAATGTCAAATATAATTGCCGCTGCCGAAATTACAAACGCAGATGCAATACATCCTGGATATGGATTTCTTTCTGAGAATGCTAAATTCTCAAAAATTTGTCAGGAACACGGAATCAAATTTATAGGTGCCGCTCCTGAAATGATTGACAGAATGGGAGATAAAGCTTCTGCTAAAGCAACAATGAAAGCTGCAGGGGTTCCATGTGTACCAGGTTCTGAAGGATTGTTAGAATCTTTCGAACAAACACAAAAATTAGCTAAAGAATTTGGTTACCCGGTGATGCTTAAAGCAACTGCTGGTGGTGGTGGAAAAGGAATGCGTGCAGTCTGGAAAGAAGAAGAGCTTTTAAAAGCTTGGGAAAGTGCACGTCAGGAAGCTGCCGCTGCTTTTGGAAATGACGGAATGTACATGGAGAAACTTATCGAAGAACCACGTCATATCGAAATTCAGGTTGTTGGAGATTCATACGGAAAAGCATGTCATCTTTCTGAAAGAGACTGTTCAGTACAACGTCGTCACCAAAAACTAACTGAAGAAACTCCTTCGCCATTCATGACAGATGAATTGCGTACTGCAATGGGTGAGGCTGCTGTAAAAGCTGCTGAGTTTATTAAATATGAAGGTGCCGGAACTGTAGAATTTTTGGTTGATAAACACAGAAATTTCTACTTCATGGAAATGAATACACGTATTCAGGTAGAACACCCAATCACAGAACAAGTTATTGATTATGATTTGATTCGTGAACAAATTATGGTTGCTGCCGGAATTCCGATTTCAGGTAGAAACTACTTACCGGAATTGCATGCTATCGAATGTCGTATTAATGCCGAAGATCCTTATAATGATTTTCGTCCTTCACCAGGAAAAATTACTACGCTTCATATGCCGGGAGGTCATGGAGTTCGTTTAGATACTCACGTGTATTCTGGTTACACTATTCCGCCAAATTACGATTCGATGATCGCTAAATTAATTACTACGGCACAATCTCGTGAAGAAGCTATCAGCAAAATGCGCAGAGCTTTGGATGAGTTTGTTATCGAAGGTGTTAAAACAACAATACCTTTCCACAGACAATTAATGGATGATCCGAGATATATTGCAGGAGACTATACAACTGCATTTATGGATACATTTAAAATGAAACCCATAGAAGAATAATTTAAAGGCTGTCAAATTTGACAGCCTTTTTTTGTTTACGTCATATCGCAACCCGACAGGTTTTGAAACTTGTCGGGTTTTGTTTTAATAAAATCAGCCAAATTCGACATTTCTTATATCTGTTAATTATCGCATTTCAATTATAGCCTGTGGTTTCAACCACAGGAAACGGGTCATGATCATATATTGTGTTCCAAACGGTTGACGTTAGCTGTGTTTTGTATCGTAAAAGGTTATAGATTTTGATATATCTATTCATATCAAACCCGACAGGTTTTAAAAACTGTCGGGTTTTGTTGTTTTAAATCTCAAGTAAACACAATATGTGTATACTTTTTACACACATTAGCAACGAATTACACACTTTTTAAATTCCTTGATTTTTGGCACAGCTCGACAAATCCTTTTAAAATAAGGGCTTTAAGCGAATTGAATGGTTATGATTTCATTACGGCATAATAATTTCATTATCTAAAGTGTAAAACAAACTATTAACTATTTAATATATACACATTATGAAAAATTTATTTTTATCAGCCGCAATCGTTTTGGGAGGTTTAACATCATTTGCTTCAACTTCTCCAACATCTAATACAATCGTAAAAACAATTTCTATTCAGGACGAATACACAGAAATAAAAGTAGAAGAAGTTCCAGCTGCAATTACAGATGCTTTGAAAAAAGCTTATCCGGATGCAGTACTTTCAAAAGCATACAAAAATTCAAAATCAGAATATAAATTAGACGTTACAGTAGGTGACAAAGTAGGTTCTCTATATGCTAACGCAGATGGATCCTGGATTAAAAAATAATTTAAATAGGCGCTAATGTTTATTCAAATTAAGAATACTAAAATAAAATTACGAATACTAAAATATAACTATTATGAAAAATCTATTTTTATCAGCCGCAATCGTTTTGGGAGGTTTAACATCATTTGCTTCAACTTCTCCAATTTCAAATACAATCGTAAAAGCAGTAACTATTCAGGATGAATATACAGAAATCAAAGTAGTAGAAGTTCCTGTTGCAGTTACAGATGCGCTTAAAAAAGCATATCCTGATGCAGTACTTTCAAAAGCATACAAAAATGCTAAATCAGAATATAAATTAGAAGTTGCCGTGGGAGACAAAGTAGGTGCTCTTTACGCTAACGCCGACGGAACCTGGATTAAAAAATAATCCAAATATTCCTTCACTCATTCCAATTAATTAATACTAAAATATACTATTATGAAAAATTTATTTTTATCAGCCGCAATCATTTTGGGAGGTTTAACATCATTTGCTTCAACTTCTCCAATTTCAAATACAATTGTAAAAACAGTTTCTATTCAGGATGAATACACAGAAATAAAATTAGAGGAAGTTCCAGCTGCAGTTACTGAGGCTTTGAAAAAAGCATATCCGGATGCAGTACTTTCTAAAGCATACAAAAATGCAAAATCTGAGTACAAATTAGATGTTACTGTTGGAGACAAAGTAGGTTCTCTTTTTGCTAACGCAGACGGAACCTGGATTAAAAAATAAGTCGCATAACTAATGACTTAACTAAATATTATTACAACTAAAAAACTATATTATTATGAAAAAGTTAATCTTATCAGCGGCAATCGTTCTAGGAGGATTGTCTATGCAAGCAGGAAATACTGTAGTGACAAATTCAATGATTTCTACAATTAATATTCAGGATGAATATAAAGAAATAGACGCTGTTCCGGCAGCAATTAAAACAGCTTTAGATAATGCTTACCCAGGTGTAAAACTGGAAAAAGCGTATGTAAATGCAAAAAAAGAATATAAAATAGATATTAGCGTTAGAGATGTAAAGTCTACTGTTTATACTGACGAAAAAGGTAATATTCTTAAAAAATAAAAATTATTAATTATCAACCCAAAAAACAATCACTATGAAAAAGTTACTATTATCCACAGCAATCGTTTTAGGAAGCTTAACTGTAAATGCAGCTACGGTTCCTTTAATAACCAATTCAATGAATCAATCAGTAACTATTCAGGATGAATATACTGAAGTTAGTGCTGATGTAGTACCAGCTGCAGTAAAATCGACGGTTGAAAAATCTTTTCCGGGAACTAAGCTTGAAAAAGCTTATGTAAACGAAAAGAAAGAATATAAATTAGAAATCTCTAAAGGAGATAAGAAATACACTGTATTCTCAGACGCTGAAGGAAACATCATTAAAAAATAATTATTATGAAAAAGTTAATCTTATCAGCAGCTGTCGTTTTCGCAAGTTTATCAATTTACGCGACTACAAGTTTGCCTTCTGTTGAAGAAAAAACAGAAGTTACAGCTCAAAACGAGTATACTGAAGTAAGCGCGGATGCAGTTCCGGCTGCGGTTAAAACCGCTTTAGAAAAAGCTTATCCGGGTGCAAAATTAGAAAAAGCTTATGTAAACGATAAAAAAGAATACAAATTAGAAATATCGGTTAAAGACCAAAAGGCTACTGTTTTTTCAGATGTCAATGGTAACTGGTTAAAAATATAATTAGGTGAATTAGATTTATGTTTTTGGTGAAAAAGAGATTGTTGGGAAACAATCTCTTTTTTTTTGCAAAATTTTATGAAAATACAAGTTTAATAGTGTTATTTTAGCAGAAAAGTCCCTAAAAACAGATGCCAAAGATATTATTAATAGAAGATGACATTTCATTTTGCAAATTATTAGAACGATTTCTATTAAAAAAAGCATATGAGGTAACTATTGCATTCTCTGCTGAAGAAGCACGATTAGCGATCAAAAAAGAATCTTTTGATTTGATTTTGACAGATCTTCGTTTGCCTGATTCGGATGGTATTGGCCTTATGAAAGAATTTAAAAATTCTAACCCTGAAATTCCTGTAATTTTAATGACCGGATATTCAGATGTAAATACGGCAGTAAAAGCAATTAAAAACGGTGCTGCAGATTATATCTCCAAACCTTTTAATCCTGATGAGGTTTTATTGGTAATTACAAATGCTTTACAAAGCGATACTCCAACAACTGCGCAAAATCCCCCAAAAGAAAAAAAAGCACCAAAGAAAGAAACAGCTTCTCCTGAAAATGAATTCGTAAGAGGAATTTCGGTTGCTTCAAAAAAATTGTTAGATCATATTCAATTAGTGAGTCCCACAGATATGTCGGTTTTAATTATCGGCGAAAGCGGAACCGGAAAAGAAATTATCGCAAAAAGCATTCACCAGCAAAGCAACAGAAAAAACAACAACTTTATCGCAGTCGATTGTGGAGCAATTCCTAAGGAATTAGCAGCAAGTGAATTCTTCGGACACTTAAAAGGATCGTTCACGGGAGCTATTAGCGATAAAATGGGTTATTTTGAGGCTGCTAACGGAGGAACTCTTTTTTTAGATGAAATAGGGAATCTGTCTTACGAAAATCAAATACAGCTATTAAGAGCACTTCAGGAACGTAAAATTAAACCTGTTGGAAGCAATAAAGAAATAAACGTCGATATTCGAATCATTACAGCAACCAACGAAGATTTGCGTGAAGCCGTTAAAAACGGTGATTTCCGTGAAGATTTATATCATAGAATAAACGAATTTTCGATTCAGTCTCCGTCATTAACAGAAAGGGGAGAAGATTTAATGGTTTTTGCAGATTATTTTCTGGAAAAAGCCAATCAGCAATTAAACAAAGATATTATTGGGTTTTCGCCTGAAGTCGTAACGATATTTCAAAATTATAACTGGCCGGGAAATTTACGTGAATTACAAAATTGTATAAAACGCGCGACATTATTATCCCGTGGCGATTTTATTGAAAGTGATGTTTTGCCTGCTGAGTTTTTTCAAATTCAGAAACAAAGTTCTGCAACAGGTAATTTTTCATTATCAGCAAACGAGAAAGAAGCGATTATTCACGCCTTATCAAAAGCAAAAAACAATAAATCTGAAGCTGCAAAACTGCTTAAAATTACCAGAAAAACACTTTACAATAAACTAAAGCAATACGACATAGATTAAGCTATTTCTTCTTGTAAAGAAGTAAAAAGAATTTGAGTTTTAGCTTTAAAACTTTCAAAAAGATTTTCAAGATCTTCTTTTTCCAAATCTTTTCTTTCTAAGGTTTTAAGGATATTCCCAATTTCATTGGCCTGAATTTGCCTGAACATGGGGGCAATTCGGTGCGCGATGGTGTTTATTTCAGAAATATTTTTGTCTGTAATCGCTTTCTCTAAAAGAATCATATTTTCATCGGTACTTTCAATAAAAGACATAATAACATCTTTTAAGGAATTGTCGTCGTTGCCCAAAAACTCCTTCAAAGTTTCTAAGGAGTAAAATTGAGGAGAAACAGTTTCTTCCACTTCATTGATTTCAACAGTTGGCAAAGTATCATTCTGTAAAATTTGCTGAATCGTTTCTAATAATACTTTTGGCGAATACGGTTTTTTAATCACTGTTGTAAAACCTGCATCGGTATAAGCCGAAAAATTTAAATCAGTTCTTCCCGTAAGCGCAACGATCGGCTGGTTTTTGTAGGTCGAAAAATTGTAGCTTTTCAATTTTTTAACGAATACAAAACCGTCCATTTCCGGCATCTGAATATCTGTTATAACGAAGTCAAAATTAGTATTCGAAATGGCTTCTAAAGCTTTTGTTGCTCTGTCAAAGGACAAAACTTTGTGCTTTTCCTGTTTTAAAACACCGCTCGTTAAATTCAATAAATTGATATCGTCGTCAATTACAATAAAAGTGTATTTCTTATTATCTATGAAAACCGGTTTTTTAGGTTCAATGACCGAAGTATCGCTTGTGTCAAACAATAACGGAAGCTTAATTTCAAAAGTACTTCCTTGTCCAAAAGTGCTTTCAAGTTTTAAATTTCCGCCTAAAATCGAAATTATTTTTTGGCAGATTGCTAATCCTAAACCAGTTCCGCCGTATTTCTTTTCGATGCCTTCATTCGCTTGCGCAAATTCTTCAAAAACCAATTTCTGGTTTGATTTTTCAATTCCTATACCGGAATCTTCAATGGTTATGATAAAAAACGGTTCTTCTATCTCGGCGAAAGCGCTAATTTTTATAAAACCCTCTTCTGTAAATTTATAAGCATTTCCAATAATATTGCTCAGAATTTGTTTTAAACGAAATGGATCACCAACGATTTTCGTGTTCAGTTTTTCATCAACATTAATGATCAGTTCAATATCTTTTTGTTTGTAAACGGTTTGAATATTTTTGGCAACATCTTCAATAACTTCCGGTAAATAAAACGGAACTTTTTCAATCGTGATTTTTCCGGCTTCAATTTGGGAGAAATCTAATAAATCCTGAACGAGCTGCGAAATATATTCAGATGAATTTTTAATGTTTTTTACAAAATACGATTGTTTTGTATTGACATCTGAATTGCCCAAAAGTTCTGTATAACCTACAATTGTACTCAAAGGTGTTTTTAAATCGTGACTTACCGTCGAAATTAGTTGTTCACGGCTTTTAAGCAGATTTTTGGTTTTGAAATTGGCTATTTCGAGTTGTTTTTTATAAAGCTGAGATTTTGAATAATCGCTGACAATTAAAATGGAGAAAAACAGCGTTAAAATCAAACCAATTATAGCCGAAGCTGTAACAATTTCGTTGACTTTTTTGAGTGATTTTTCTTTTAATGAATTGTTTTTAATAGAATTGATAATGATTTCTCTTTCGATAATTCGAAGTACTTTTCGAAGTTGTTCCGAAATTGCAATTTCATTTTTTAAGAGTTTGTTTTCTTCAAAATTTAGCGATTCTTTTTTCTTTTCGGCTTTTAATTTTACATTACTTAAAAGCTTTTTTGAGTTTGCCAAAATAGAATCAGAGGCTTGTTTACTCAACGTATTAGTACTATCATCCGGAATATTCTGATTGAGATAATCAACATATTTCTGCAATACATTTCGCTGATAATTGCCAAGGTCATTTGGGTTTTTGGTAAAATCCTGAAGTTCCAGTTTACGAAGTTTAAACTCCATTTTGGTAATTTCGTCAATAGCGGTATTGACCGAAACTTCATCTTCGGCTTTATTTTTTATCGTTTTTAATTGTCGGATATTTTCTGTTTTTTCAGATAATAAATAATTTACACTATCCAATAAAACCTTTTGATAATCTGTAGTAACAATTTGTTTTAAGGTATCGATTCTTGACTTTAAGGAATCTGTTTCAATAAGATAGCTTTTAAAATCACTTTCAGAATTTGTCTGAATCGTTTTTCTGGCGAGACTTTCTGTTTTATAAACATTCGAAAAAAGTTTGCTGACTCTTAAAATTTTTGTTTTTTCGAAAGCAATTTTGTTTTCCAGTTTGTTGTAAACCACATTTTCAGAATACAAAAACCATCCAACAGTAACTACTAAACTCAGCAAAGCAATATAACTAAAGAGGACTTTGATTGCAGTATAACTTCTTTTGCTCTCCATAGGTTGTGATTGCTGGTGTTTTTAAAATTGTTAGTACTGCAATTTATTTAAAATTTTCTGATTTTGAAATATAAAAAGCAATCAATGTGTTATATAATTGTAATGTGAATTTAAGAAAAAACCATCTATTTTTGCCGATTAACAAAGTTGAATCTGCAAAAATAGATGGCTAATTTTTATTATTTAACGGATTAAAGCGTTTCGCTCAGCCATTTAAAAAATTCTCCCTGCCAAACCTGAGCATTTTGTGGCTGTAAAACCCAGTGATTTTCTTCTGGAAAGTAAACGAAACGGCTTTTAATGCCGCGTAATTGCGCTGCCTGAAAAGCTTCTTGTCCCTGACCAATTGGCACACGGAAATCTTTTCCTCCCTGAAAGATCAAAATCGGTTTATTCCAGTTTTGAACCAAAGTTGCAGGATTAAAAGTCGTGTATGCTTTTTGAGCTACAGCATTGTCTTTTTCCCAGTAAGCGCCGCCAAAATCCCAGTTGTTAAAGAAAACTTCTTCCGTTGTTCCTAACATACTCACCGTATTAAAAACACCATCATGAGCAATAAAAGTTTTGAAACGATTTTTGTGAATTCCGGCCAGATAAAATACCGAATATCCTCCATAACTTGCACCAACACAACCCAAACGGCTTTTGTCTACATAATTTTCTTTAGCTACATCATCAATTGCCGAAAGGTAATCGTCCATCACTTGTCCGCCCCAGTCTTTACTGATTTTTTCGTTCCATTCAACACCGTGACCCGGCATTCCGCGACGGTTTGGCGCTACAACAATATAACCTTTAGCCGCCATTAAAGAGAAATTCCAACGGAAAGAATACGATTGTGTCAGCGCACTTTGTGGTCCGCCTTGGCAGAATAATAAAGTTGGATATTTTTTAGAAGCATCAAAATTTGGAGGTAAAATTACCCAAACCAACATTTTTTTGCCGTCAGTTGTCGTTACATAACGTCTTTCTGTTTTACTTAACGTCAACGTTTTGTACGTTTCAGTATTTACATTTGAAAGTTGTTTCCAGGTATTTTTCTTCAAATTATAAGAAAAAATTTCCGGAGCATGATTCATATCATTTCTGGTTACGATAATATCATCGCCGGCAAAACCAACTAAATCATTTACGTCAAAATCTCCGTTTGTAATTTGACGAACCTGGATTGCAATTCTTGTTAATCCCGGAAAGTTTACAATAAAAAGCTGTTTTGTACCATCAACCGGAGCTACAAAATAAACGTTTTTGCCATCTTTGCTCCAGATAAAATTATCGACAGTTCCGTCCCAATTCGCCGTTAAGTTGGTTTTGATTCCTTTAAACTCAACAATAATATCATTTTTGTCTGCTTCGTAACCATCACGTTTCATTTGCAGCCACGTTAAATTTCCTGTTGGAGAAAATTGTGGAGCTGTGTCGTAACCTAAATTATCTTCGGTTCTGTTAGTGGTTTTTTGAGTTTCTAAATTGTACTCGAAAATATCAGTATTGGTCGAAATCGCATATTCAGTTCCAGCTTTTTTCTTGCACACATATAAAATGCTTTTTCCATCCGGAGACCAGATATAATCTTCGTCGCCGCCAAAAGGTTTCTGTGGAGAATCAAAAGTTTCACCTTTTAAAATATCAATTCCCGTTGCGCCTTCTTTATTTTCTTTATAAAAAACGTGATTGAATTTACCTTCATTCCAGGTATCCCAATGACGGTAATCTAATCCATTATAAATTTGAACATCTGATTTTTGAAGATTCGGATAATAATCTTTACCCAAAACTTTATCAATTTTTACTTCTTCATTATACACTAAAAATTTTCCGTCAGGCGAAATATTTTTGTCTTTCAAAACCTCTTTTGTATCTTTAATTTCAGTTGCATTTCCGCCATTTACAGGAATTGTGTAAAATTTAGAGTGCGATTTGTTTTCTTCAACAGAAGGAGTTGAAACCTTAAAAACAACATTTTTTTCATCTTTCGAAAGTCCAAGTGCAGACACTCTCCCTAACTTCCATAACAATTCCGGTGACATTACATTTTGTCCGATAGCGTTTAAACTCATCATTATTAAGGTTGTAAATAATACTTTTTTCATAATAAACTTCTCATTTTTGTGGAGCTAAAAGTACGGATTTTAAATCCCAATCTTTAAATCTCAAATTCCAATTTATTGTTAAACTTGCCTTCATGTACACGTGGCATAAATAATTATAGGAGTCGCAGATTAAAATGATTTATAAAAAATAAAATATTTTAAATTAACCATTAAGAGATTAAGAAAAATTAAGCTTGCTTCTTCATATAACTTAATCTCTTAATGGTGAAATAAACTTTTTAAAATGAACTTGTATTACTTATATGGTGAAAAAAAAATCATTATTTTTATAAAAAATTGCCAAATGGATTTAAGTTACTGGGAACTGAAAAATTGGTTTACCAACGTTGATTATACAATTGTTGGAAGCGGAATCGTGGGATTACACGCTGCGTTGCGCTTACGCGAAAGATTTCCGGCAGCTAAAATTCTCGTTTTAGAAAAAGGGGCTTTGCCACAAGGAGCGAGTACAAAAAATGCAGGGTTTGCCTGTTTCGGAAGCCTTTCTGAAATTTTAGAAGATTTAAACACACATTCAGAAGACGATGTTGTGCAGTTGATCGAAAAACGCTGGCAAGGTTTGCAATTACTTCGAAAAAGATTGGGAGATACCGCAATAGATTTTAAACCTCACGGCGGTTATGAACTTTTTCTAAAAGACGACGAAAGAGGATTTAACGAAACCATAATGCGTTTGCCTTTCATCAACGAAATTTTAAAACCAATTTTTAAAAGTGATGTTTTTGCCAAAGAAGTTGACCGATTTGGTTTTGAAAACATTCACGAATATTTAATTTTTAATCCGTTTGAAGCCCAAATCGATACCGGAAATATGATGCAGGAATTGCTGAAACAAGCCGTTGCTGCAGATATTTTAATTCTAAATCAGCAAACTGTAATCGGCTATGCAGATTTAGGAAATGAGGTTGAAATTGCATTGGGTGATTTTAGTTTCAAATCTCAAAAGATACTTTTTGCCACAAATGGTTTTGCCAATGCTTTGACCAAAGGCGAAGTTCAGCCCGCCAGAGCGCAGGTTTTAATTACAAAGCCTATTAAAAATCTGGATATAAAAGGAACTTTTCATTTAGATCGCGGTTATTATTATTTCAGAAATATTAATGACAGGATTTTACTTGGCGGAGGAAGAAATCTCGATTTCGAAGCAGAAAACACAACCGAATTTGGGCAGACTAAAATTGTTCAAAATAAATTGGAAGATTTACTTAAAAATGTAATTTTACCAAATCAGGATTTCCAGATCGCACACCGTTGGAGCGGGATTATGGGAATTGGAAACAGTAAAAAACCTGTTGTTTCGCAACTGTCTGAAAACGTGTTTTGTGGAGTGCGTTTAGGCGGAATGGGCGTTGCAATAGGAAGTTTAATAGGAACAGAATTAGCAGATTTAATATAATGGCAGTCAATAAACCAGCACCAAAAAAAACAACCGCAAGTAAACCAAAAACAGCAGCTAAGAAAAAAGGAAATCGTTCTTTTGGCGAAAAAGTGAAATGGTTTTTTATCAAATTAATGCTTTGGTTCTTCGGACTCTCGATCGGGTCTGTAATATTCTTCAAATTTGTTCCGGTACCTTGTACGCCGTTAATGTTAATTCGGGCAATAGAAAATAAACTGGGAGGAAAAGAAGTTTATTTCGATCACGACTGGGAACCAATTGATAAAATTTCGATGAATTTGCAAAAAGCCGTAATCGCAAGTGAAGACGGAACTTTTTTAACGCATAATGGTTTTGATTTTAAAGCACTTCAAAAAGCCTATAAAAGCAACGAACGCGGACGCCGAATTCGAGGCGGAAGTACGATCTCACAGCAAACTGCCAAAAATGTATTTTTATGGCAGGGGAAAAGTTATTTCCGTAAAGGTTTAGAAGCGTATTTTACTGTTTTAATAGAAATTATCTGGGGTAAAGAACGCATCATGGAAGTGTATTTGAATAGTATCGAAATGGGTGACGGTGTTTACGGAGCTTATGCCGCAACCGAACACTGGTACCGTCGCGATGCATCAAGTTTAACACCAATGCAGGCTGCCGGAATTGCCGCGATTTTGCCAAACCCAAGAAAATTTAAAGCCACAGGATCTTCAAGTTATATCAACAGACGTAAAGAAAGAATTGTTAGGGAAATGCGCGCCGTTGGAAAAATAAACTATAATGGGAAGTAAGAAAAATGTTTTTGCATTCCTGATTTTATCGTCAATATTGACTTTTGGACAAGGAAAAACGAAAGAAATAGGTTTTATTACAGATAATGATTTATACACATCGTCTAAAAATGATATGTATTATACCAATGGTTTAGAGATTTTTTACCGATTTCTATCGAAGAATGAAAACGAAAAAATCAATAAAAAAATAACTGAATTTCGCGCCGGGCAATATATTTATAATCCGAGATTTATTAATAGGGAAGCTGTCGATATTAACGACCGGCCATTTACGGGTTATCTTTTCGCAGAAGCGGGCAGAAGCTTTTTCTACAATAGTGAATCAGTTTTAAAGACCGATTTTCAGTTAGGTTACATGGGACCAAATGCTTTTGGGAAAGAAACCCAGGAAAGTTTTCATCATATTATTGGATACAAAGAAGTATTTGGCTGGGAAAACCAGCTTCATAATGCATTGGCTCTTCAGGCGCATGTTATGTATTCGAAGAAATTATTCCCTAAAAAACATAACGATTTTATAGATCTTCATTTTCAGTCAGAAGCAAATCTGGGAACCATTTTTGACGGAGTTTCAACAGGATTATTAACCCGAATAGGTTTTAAGAGATTACTCCCAATTTATGATTCTAATCTTCACGATGCTTCTGTAAGTGCCGTATCGCAAAATGATATCAGAGAATTTTATTTTTATGCGATGCCAAGTGTCAATTACCAATTTTATGATGCCACAATCGAAGGAAGTATGTTTAGTGATACGAGTCCGCTAACTTTTGATTTGGAGCCGCTTCGTTTTAATGCTGAATTTGGTTTAAAATACCGCCACAATAACTTCAATATGTCTTATTCTTTTATTTACCGTGGCAGAGAATTGAATGATCCGGATACAAATACAAATTCCGGTTATTTTTATGGATCGATTCGATTGGGATATTTGTTGAGGTGAGTTGCTAAGTTTTTGAGAATTTTTGCTCGCAAAGTCGCGAAGACTCAAAGGTTTTTATTCCTTGTTTCTCAATATTGTTATTTCGACTAAGGAGACCCGAGCGATAGCGAACAGACGAAGTAATCTCCGCAAGAAACTCGATAAAGTTTTAATTATAAAGAATAATGAAATTGTTTTATCAATAAAAATTATGATATTAAGCAGTCTTCCTTTCGAGAATGACCAAATTACTATTGAAAAAGTAATGGCAGGAATAGTGATGTTATTTGTCTATTTTATACCAACTATAATTTCATGGAATAAAAAAAACAGCAAATTTGTCATTGCTTTCAATATACTTACGGCTTGGACTATTCTGGGTTGGTTTATTGCTTTTATCTGGTCATTAAATGTTAGCAGACAGCATAAAGTAGTTTTGGCTGAAGAAAAAAGATTAAAGAAAGAACTAAAGAAGAGTAAAAAGGTATCTGATAGTGTAGTATAAATAAAAGTTTGTTGTCAGAGATAATATAATTTCAAACAAAATTAAATTTGACTTATGGAAATCTGGATGGAAAAATCTATTGAATTGGTCAGGAATAGTTTTGAGAATTTAGATAATATCGATTACAAAGATTTGATATATGTTTTTTACGATCATTTTTCTAACAGAAACCTAGCCAGGTTTATTGCTTATTTATACAATAAAGATGAAACGATCTTGCTTTTTGAAATTGACGATGTAATGGCTAATAAAAAATATAATTTAGATAAAGCAGAAAAAATTGCAGCTCGTTTGAAAAAGAATGGATTTGACGCTTGGGCAGAATTAGATTAAAAATCGATAAAAAGTTAATCCTATAAAAATTTTATCTGTTTGTTGTTTTTCTTAGCTTTATGTTTTTCCACGTATCTATTGCCCAGTCTAAATCTGTTTTTTCATCAAAGTAAAAAGCAGCCTGAATAACTTCTTTATCAATTATAGTAAAACCAAAAAGTACACTATATAATTTGTACTGGTCTTTTTCTTCAATTAAATAACCTATTCTTGAAATTTCGGCATCAGAAAACTCAAATTTATCTAAAGTTTTAGATATTGTCTGATCTCGATTTTCAAGGTCTTGTTTATGCTCTTCATATAATTTTTCCTTGCTGTTTTCTAAATTCCAAATAATTAGTCTAATCGATTTGTCACCTGTAGTATAATATAAAGTTCCGTCTTCTTCTATTTTTCGCTCAAAGAGATTGTTGATTTCAATTGTCCAATCTTCTGTTAGCGTGTGAGTAGTTATATAGTCATCTTCCAAATCAAAATCGGTGACTTTATACCATTCAGTATCGTCCTCGGTTCTTTCATAAACAGATCCAACTCCTTTTAATAAAATATCCTTAAGCGAAGGATCAATTTTGAGAATGGTTGAAGGATTGTATATGCCGATGTTTTTAGGATTATCATTATATTCTTCGGATTCAAATCCGGTAAAAATTCTCCAGCCGCTATCTTCGGGGCGAACTCTTTTTTCACGGTATAAAAATCCTGGTTTGATATTTTCGTCAACTACCATTTTAGAAACCATAAGCCCCCCAATTGGCGGAAAATTATCAAAATTATTTTCTTCTTTTTGTTTCTTTTTGAAAAATTTCATTTGGTTGTGTTTTAGTTTTGTTCAGTCACCACTCTGTAAAAACAATAAAATGACTATCCGTATCTATTAAAAAAAGCGCATTACCACCCGGAAAATCCCATGGACCGGAAAATGTACCTGGCGACATTTTCATAGGATCTGATTCATTGGTTTGAGGAAGTTGATTTTTTAGAAGTGTATCGTATATTTCGTCTACAGCTGCTTCATTTATTTCGATGTTTGTTTTATTGAGAGGTTTTTCTAAGGTGCTTATTTTTAATTCTGTATGATTGTCAATCGGTACAAAGAAAGCTTTTGTCTTATTTATGAAGGTTTGGTTTTCGAGATTGAAAACTTTTTGATAAAAACAAAATGAAACTTCGAGATCAGAACAATAAAGAGTGAAAGAAATTTTCATAAATAGTTTAGGTAAAGTTATCAGGAATCTTAGTTGTCGAAAGCATTCAAATAAATAATTTTATTTTATTCGGAGTTTAATAAGTTTCGCTTGTAAGGATTCGCTTATTTTGAAATTGCTATTAAAAAGTTTAAAATTGATGCCATTAAAAGAATAAATCCGATAATAAGGAAGATATTGTCTTCAGTTATGCTTATACTTTTTTTGGACAATTGATAACGATGAAATAGCATTCCAATTTCGTAGATAATCAGAAAGCTAATTAAGGTTAACAAACCATATATTTTGGCTAATCCGCCACCGCCGCTAAATGCCCCTTCATGAGTAAACCATCCAATAATCAGAATAATAGGAATAATGAGCAATGTTGATTTTATAATAAGCGGGCTGCCTTTCCAAAACAATAATCCAATTAGTACTATTATGGGAATTGATAACCAACGAATTAATACTGTCATCTTTTGAGTTTTTATTTGAATTATAAAAATACGATAAACATAATTATTTTAACCGCAGAGAGCGCTAAGATTTTATCTAAAAGTATCTTCAGAAAAAACAAAGTTCGCAAAGCTAAATCGACACAGAGCTTTGCAAACTTTGTTTTTATAAACCTAATAGGTAAAAATCCTTGCGCACTTTGCAGTTAAATTTTTGCTTAATTAGATTATTCATACTCCCAATAAAAAAACCGTATCACAATAAAGTAATACGGTTTTTTGTGGAGAATACCGGATTCGAACCGGTCACCCCTTGCCTGCCAGGCAAGTACTCTAGCCAAATGAGCTAATCCCCCTTTTTTTGTCAACTTTGTGAAAATCGAATTGGTCGCCCTCCCGATCAGATCGGGACACTCTAGCGAAATGAGCTAATCCCCCAAAGCGATAGCAAATAAAGTCAATTAATTCTCAAAAAACAAATTTCAAATCGCTTCCGAGTAAAAATAGTTGCCAAAACCGTAACTTTACGATAAAATCAATTTTTATGAGTTCAGAAAATCAAAACGGTTCTTTACAAACTACTTTTCAAAATGCCGTTGCAACGGTTCAATTTGGTCATCCGGCGAGTAATTCTTTTCCCCGTGAATTATTAAATCGTCTAACTGCCGAAATTAATTCGTTGAGTTTGAGTGAAAATGTTTCGGTTATTGTTTTGCAAAGCGAAGGTTCTAAAGCTTTTTGTTCAGGTGCCTCTTTTGATGAACTTTTACAAGTTGAAAATGAAGAGCAGGGAACTGAGTTCTTCTCTGGTTTTGCACATTTGCTCAATGCGATGCGCAATTGCTCTAAAATTATTATTGGACGTGTTCAGGGAAAAGCTGTTGGCGGAGGCGTTGGCATTATATCAGCCTGTGATTATGTTTTGGCTAATCCCGAAAGTGCTGTAAAACTCTCTGAATTAGCCATCGGGATTGGACCTTTTGTGATAGAACCTGCTGTTTCTCGTAAAATTGGTAAAACCGCAATGACCGAAATGACACTTTCGGCACAAGATTGGAAATCGGCAAACTGGGCATTCGAAAAAGGACTTTATTCGGCACTTCACAATGCAGAAGAATTGGATACTGCAGTTGAAAATTTTGCTCAAAAAGTAAGTTCATACAATCCTGAAGCGCTTTACGAAATGAAGAAAATTATTTGGGAAGGAACAGAGCATTGGGAATCATTATTGATCGAGCGCGCATCCATTACAGGAAAATTGGTATTGTCTGATTTTAGCAGAAAAGCTTTAACGCAATTTAAAAAATAAAACGTCATGTTTGACGTTTGTTTAAACACATAGAAACATAACTTAAATTGTGTTGAAAAAAGACATTTCATTTGCATAAATTCACATTATCTGACTATGTTTAAAAGAGTGCTTTTTTAATTTACTCTTTTTCAAAGGGGGAAAAAAAATCTATGTTTCTATGTGTTTAAATCATTTTACAGCATAAATAAATAATATGTTTATAATTTCATTATTCCAAAAAGTAGATGTTGCAGAAAAAATAAAGAACGCTCCTGATAGCAGTTATCAAATAGGAGTAGTGATCGGATCGTTTATTCCGTTCGTGATTTTAATCGGAATTGCGTATTGGATGTATAACAGAGCCAAAAAAAGAGATGAAAACGGTTATTAATTTGTAAATTTGCAACCTAAAATTCAAATCGATGAGTAATATCAGAATTACAAAGCAATTTAGTTTCGAAACCGGGCATGCTTTATATGGTTACGACGGAAAATGCAAAAACGTTCACGGGCACAGTTATAAATTATCGGTAACGGTTATTGGTTCGCCAATTACAGATCGATCGAATGTGAAATTCGGAATGGTGATTGATTTTTCGGATCTAAAGAAAATTGTAAAAGAAGAAATCGTCGATCAGTTTGATCATGCAACTGTTTTTAACGAAACTACGCCGCATATCGAATTGGCAAACGAATTAAAAAACCGTGGACATCATGTAATTTTGGTCGATTATCAGCCAACAAGCGAAAACATGGTGGTTGATTTTTCGAGAAGAATCATTGCGCGTTTACCTTCGGGAATTTCACTTCATTCCCTTAAACTTCAGGAAACAGAATCTTCGTTTGCAGAATGGTACGCTTCTGATAATATCTAGAAATTTAAATTCCAAATTCCAATCCTTCGACTTCACTCAGGATGACATAAAGATAAAAAACTAAAAAAATCTAAGAAGTCTAGGGTCTAACAATCTAATAATCTAAATGAAAAAAGTATATTTCGCTTCTGATCAGCATTTTGGTGCTCCAACTCCTGAATCGAGTTTACCACGCGAATTAAAATTTGTTGCCTGGCTAGATGAGGTAAAGCAAGATGCGGAAGCTATTTTTTTATTGGGTGATTTATTCGATTTTTGGTTCGAATATAGAACAGTGGTGCCAAAAGGTTTTGTACGTGTTTTAGGAAAGCTGGCTGAAATTCGTGATAGCGGAATTCCGATTTATTTTTTCGTAGGTAATCATGATTTATGGATGGAAGATTATTTTGAAACCGAATTGAATATTCCGGTTTATCATGATAATAAAGAGTTTACTTTTAACGGAAAGACATTCTTAATTGGTCACGGTGACGGAAAAGGTCCCGGAGATAAAGGTTATAAACGAATGAAAAAAGTATTTACGAATCCGTTTTCAAAATGGCTTTTTCGTTGGCTGCATCCGGATATTGGCGTTCGTTTAGCCCAATATTTATCGGTTAAAAACAAATTGATTTCCGGAGATGAAGATGTGAAATTTTTAGGCGAAGAGAATGAATGGCTTGTTTTATACGCCAAACGCAAACTTGAAACCAAACATTATAATTACTTTATTTTTGGACACCGCCATTTACCAATGATTATTCCGGTTGGAGAAGATGCCAAGTATGTAAATCTAGGCGACTGGATTGGTTATTTTACTTACGGTGTTTTTGATGGTGAGACGTTTGAACTTCAAAAATTCGAAAAATAATTACTTTTTAGTGTTTGGATAAACGGCAATTTTATGTGTTCGAAGCATATAATTTAATTTCTTTTTGCTGTTTGATGTTTGAAAAGTAATCGCATTCGACATTTGTTTCGGCATGTGGCATTCTACACAATTATTTTCCAGCGATTTTCCGGCTTTGGTATTTAAAGTTATTTCGCTATGTTTCGTTTCCTGATGACAGCTCATGCAAATTTTAGAATAAGAAGCAAGATTTTCAGAAGCATTTTCATGTGGATTATGACAAGTCATACAATCCATCTTTTCACTTTTCTTGAAACATTTACTTTGAGCCAATAATCCTAATTGATTTCCGTGAACATCATAGTGTATACTGTCACTGGAGCCGGGAACATCTCTAAAATAATCAGCAAGATTATCTCCGGGCTTAAATTGAAAACGGGACTTTATCTTTGCTTTATCATTTCCGGAATGACATAATGCGCAGGCATCTATTTTTTGCTGGCGTGTTAGCTTTTTAAAAGAGACAATGTCTTTCGCAATTTTTAAATCTGGAAATTTTAAATGTGTCTGAACATGTTTTTTAGCCGGTCCATGACAACGTTCGCAGTCTATACCATAAATCAGTGTTTTTGGACTCACAAAATCTTCGACTTCCATTGTCATAAAACTAATGCTGTCAGAACTTGTCGTGACGTATCGACTGGCAATATTAGAGCTATGACAGCCATAACATTCCTTGTCTATTTTTCGTTCGAAATTTTCTTTTGTAGCAGAGTAACCGGGGCTTGTTGCCCAACTGTTTAGGGATTTATAGTAAGATACAGGCAATTCAAAAGTGTAATGATTTTGCCAATATGCACTGGTTTGTGCATGTTTTGTTCCAAAAAGTACTTCAAAAGGATAAGCCTGTACTTCCTTATTGTTTTTGTAAAGCACCTGATATAGCGTATCATTGCGCTCTTCCATAACAAGTTTCGTATTTTTGTCATAAACGAAAGTATTGCGTCCATTTGTAAAATGACCTAAAATATTTTCTTTAGTTGCAGGAGAACTGGCTTTAAAATGCGAAGTATGAAAAGCCGTTTCATGTTGTGTCTGATGACATTGAATACAGCTTTCAGATCCGGCATAATCAGTTCCGCGTGGATCAATGTAATTATCAGATTCATTCTTACAGCTTGTTGCCATTATAAGCAATGCAAGAATAACAAAAACAAAGTGTAGTTTTTTCATTATTGTAAATATACTTTTTTCTGAATAAATTCAAAATATATTTCAATTACGAAAAAATGTTGTTAAATAATTTAGATTAATTTTTAATTCATGCCTGCGCCATAAACATATTCGTCAAGGTCTATTCTAAATAAAGAACCTTCAACCAAATCTTTGATTGATTTTAACTCCGTCATAGAAACAGCAAGATCAATTGCTGCACAAGGTGTTTTCAATAAAAATTTATGACAGGAATATTTCAATTCGCAAGCTTCACAACAGGCATTTTCGACTAAGCTGTCTTCAATTAAATCACAAAAATGATTCAATTCCTGAACAGTAAAATAAAAACCGGTTTCTTTAAAAACCAACTGAACTTTGTCGGTTATGGTTTCGTTTTCCTTTTTCCAGTAAAAGGCAATTCCAAAATTGTTGTGGTATAATTGTTCAATTTCTCTCATTACAAAATCCTTTTGTTTCAACAAATATAAATATTATTTATATTAATTCTAAATAAAAGAATTTAAAAATGCTTTTTTTTCACCATATAAGTGATATAAGTTTATTTTAATACCAACTGTTTAAATTTACTTATATCATTTATATGGTTTATTAATTTTTATTTATACCATGATGCTATTTGCGAAAGAAATTTATTTTGCTGATCTACGAAAAGATAATGGGAACAATTTTCGATTAGCGCAAAATGATTTGCGATATTTTTAATCGACGCAATCTGTTCATTAGAAAAAATACCATCTTCTTTTCCGTAAATGCCGTAGATAGGAATTCGATTTGCTTTTATTTCTTTTAAAAAAGGTCGGCTGTCGATGTTATTTTGTTTTTCATTTTGATAAAAAAGCAGAGGAGCATTTTTATTTCGAATATTCGTTTTATAAAATCCACTTGCTTCGTAATCACTATATAATTTTTTCGATTCTGAAGTTGGATTTGGCATTTTGAAATAATTATTTTCACTAGCCAAATCAAAACAAGCTTTTCTGTACCCGGCAGAATTTTTATTTAGATTTTGAATTGCTTTTATTTTATTCAATTGATCTGAATCGTTTTTTGCCGAAGCGATTTTTGAAGCCGAATTTAAAATATGATCATAAGTTTCCTGCTGAGAAAATAATGCTCCGGCCAAAATAAGGCTATTAACATTTTGAGTATATTTTGCCGTGTAAAGCGTAGCCACCAATCCGCCAAAACTATGCGCAAGAAGTGTTGCTTTCTTTACATTATATTTTTTTAAGATGAAATTCAAATCGTGAAAAGCTTCTTCATAAGTAAATTTAGCATCAGGATCTGCAGATCTTCCTTCGCCTCTTCGATCATAAACAATTACATAGAAACCTTTCTCGGCTAATTTTTGAGCTGTAGTTGCTTCAAATAAAGTCGAATTGCCACTTGGACCTCCGTGAATAAAAATAATAGGCTTCTCGTTTTTGTTTCCGTATGTTTTGATGTAGAGATTTTGCCCGTTCATTAAGAAGGATAACATCAAAAAGAAGGTCATTATTATTTGTTTTATCATTCAATATTTTACTAATTTTATTTCATTATTACATAAATAGTAGTGTCTTTTGCTATATAATGATCCTCAAGAATGTCATAATCTTTTAAGATAAGATGCATTTTTAAGATACTGTCTGTAATTTTAATATCATTTTTTTGAATATATATATTTCTGTTGAAATCAAAATCGCTGACTTTCTCTTCAAATAAGAACATCTTTTTCCTGATTACTTCATATTTGCAGCATCGCCCAAAAAGACCTCCAAATTTTTGATTTATAAGGATTTCATTGTTTTCAAACCTTACATCATTTGGCATAAAGAAGAAAAGGAAAATAGATGCTAAAATTGCTCCAAAAATGCCATCAAATAGCCAACTCAGGCCAATTATAACTGGAGAAAAAACATATATCGAAAAGTAGAGGGATATTTTTTTAAAAGGTTTTACATATAAAAAGAACAAAACAATAGCTGATATATAAAACAGAATTTTAAGTACGAAAAGTAAATTGGCAGCCAGGCTTAATTCAAAAGCAATTTTAATAGAGAAATTAATCAGTAATAAAATTAATGATACAATATGGGTATATAATGATACTTTTTTTAGTTTCGTCATCTATTCCATATTTTGATGATCTTCCATATCTTTTTGAAGATCTAAATTTCTAAAAGTAGGAGATTGTATTCCGAAGCCTAAAACGGTCAATAAAGTCATGCTTCCGCCAAAAACTACCGAAGTTACAGTTCCCATCAATTTAGCTGTTAAACCACTCTCAAAAGCTCCTAATTCGTTAGATGATCCAACAAACATAGAATTAACCGCAGCAACACGGCCGCGCATGTGATCGGGAGTTTTTAGTTGTAAAATCGTTTGGCGAATGACAACCGAAATTCCGTCAGCCACTCCGCTTAAAAATAACGCCACAACCGAAAGCCAGAAAATCGTAGAAACTCCAAAAAGAATAATACATAATCCGAAGATAAAAATAGCTACTAGAAGTTTCATTCCCGCTTTTTTATACAACGGAACGTAAGCTGAAATCAGCATCGTAATAAAAGCGCCAATTGCCGGAGCAGCTCTTAAAACGCCAAAACCTTCCGGACCAACTTTTAAAATATCCTGAGCAAAAACAGGTAATAAAGCAACAGCTCCACCAAAAAGAACAGCAACCATATCTAAGGAAAGAACTCCTAAAATGGTTTTATTATTGAAAACAAATTTGAGTCCTTCTTTTAAACTTTCCATAACCGGTTCGCCAATTTTAGGATTTAAAATTGGTTTTTTCTCAATTTGCGATAAAGCAATTAATGAGAAAACAGAAAATCCAACAACAAGGCACATCGACCAGTGAACACCAATAAAATTAATTGAAAAACCTGCAACCGCCGGTCCAAGAACCGAACCAATCTGCCAAACGGAACTGCTCCAGGTTGCCGCATTTGGATATGCTTTTTTCGGAACAATTAAAGATAAAAGCGAGAAAATAGTTGGTCCTAAAAACGCACGGACTAATCCGCCTAAAAAGACTAAAAAATAAATGGAATATAAAATTACATCTGTCGATAATCCGCCTGCGACTATTGGCCACGTCAATAAAAATAAACCAAAACTGATAACTGAAAATCCTAAAATACATTTTACCAATAATCCTTTTTTTTCCCTTTGATCAACCATGTGTCCGGCAAATAAAGCCATAGATACAGCAGGAATAACTTCCATTAAACCAATAAGTCCCAATGAAAGCGGATTTTTAGTTAAACTATAAACTTCCCATTCAATAACGATAAATTGCATCGACCAGGCGAAAACCATGGCAAAACGCAATATTAAAAATATATTAAATTCTCTATAACGTAATGCCTGATACGGATCGCGTTTGGTGGTTTTATCTTTCATTTGTTCTGATATCTTTTAACATAAGTTGGGTAGAAACGGTTCCGTTCCATTCATTTTCAGCCAGACAATAAGCAAGCTGAAAAGTATTTTGATTTTTTGTAATATCTAATTTTTTTCCAAGTCCAAAACCTATTGCAGCAATTCCGTCTGAGTTATGTTGTTTTGCAAAAAGTCTTAAATGTTCATCTTCCGAGCCTAAAGTTTTAGCATAACCTGTATCTTTTACGTCTTTAGTCATAAAAACAGGCGTCATATTTTGCGGGCCAAAAGGTTCAAATTGCTTTAAAATCCGAATGAGTTTTGGCGTAATATCACTGAAATTTATTTCGGCATCAATTTCGATTTCCGGCGTACGCATTTCAGGTAAAATAGTTGCTGAAACCTGTTTTTCGAAAGCTTCTTTAAAAACACTATAATTTTCGGCTTTCAAAGTCATTCCGGCAGCGTACATGTGACCTCCAAATTGTTCTAAATGATGCGAACACGCATCCAAAGCATTGTAAACGTCAAAACCTTTTACAGATCTTGCCGAAGCCGCATATTTATCACCGCTTTTGGTAAAAACCAAAGTCGGTCTATAATAAGTTTCGATCAATCTTGAAGCGACAATCCCGATCACGCCTTTGTGCCAGTCTTCCTGAAAAACCACGGTCGAAAATCGCTCTTCTTCCTGATTTTCCAAAATTTGCTGAAAAGCTTCTTTGGTAATTCTTTTATCTAAATCTTTTCGGTCAGAATTGTATTGTTCAATTTCTGAAGCAAATTGCTGTGCTTGTTCAAAATTAAATTCTGTTAATAATTCAACCGCGTGATTACCATGTTTTATTCTTCCGGCTGCATTTATTCGTGGTGAAATAATAAAAACAACATCTGTGATATCAAGCGTTTTCTTTTTTACCTGATGTACCAAAGCTTTAATTCCCGGTCTTGGGTCTGAGTTAATAACCTGTAATCCGAAATAAGCCAAAACCCGATTTTCTCCCGTAATCGGAACAATATCTGCAGCGATTGCCGTAGCAACCAAATCTAAATAAGGAACCAGATCTTCAATAGTTTCATTGCGGTTTTGACCTAAAGCCTGAATCAGTTTGAAACCAACTCCGCAACCGCATAATTCATCGTAAGGATAGGAACAGTCTTCTCTTTTCGGATCCAAAATCGCAACTGCATCCGGAAGAATATTTCCGGGTCTGTGGTGATCGCAAATAATAAAGTCGATGTTTTTTTCTTTTGCGTAGGCTATATGATCGATGGATTTTATACCGCAATCTAGCGCGATGATAAGAGAGAACCCGTTGTCATCGGCAAAATCAATTCCTTTAAAAGAAATTCCGTAACCTTCGTCATAACGATCCGGAATATAAGTGGCAATATTTGGATAATGCGATTTTAAATAAGAAGAAACTAAAGAAACGGCCGTTGTTCCATCAACATCATAATCGCCAAAAACCAGAATATTTTCCTGATTTTCAATAGCCGATTCGATTCGGGCAACCGCTTTGTCCATATCTTTCATCAAAAATGGATCATGAAGATGCTGTAATGAAGGGCGAAAGAAATTTTTGGCATCGTCAAAAGTTTCAATGCCACGCTGAATCAATAATGTTGCTACAAAATCTTCTACATTTAGGGCCTGCGCCAAATGTTTGACTTTATCTTCAGAAGGTTTTGGTTTTAATGTCCAACGCATTGGTGATTTTAGATTTTAGAATGTTGATTTTAGATTATCGAAATTCTTGTTTATTAAAATTAGTAAATCTTCAGGGTTTTTATTTTGACTTTTGAAGTTGTAAAATTCATTGTTCATTGATCTGTCTAACGCTTTTCCATTGCTAATTTTGATTATATAGGGAAATCCTTTTCGTTCAGAAATGTTTAGTAACATATATGAAATATATTCTCGATTGTCTTCAACCCTAATGCGTTTGCCTTCAAGAAAAATCGGTTCAATATCATTTAGAAGATGGGGAATAATATTCTTTTGAATATAATGATGATTGTTTTTTCGATTGTTGTAGCAAAAGAATTTTTTTCCTTCAATTGATAATAAATAATTGTTATATCTTTTTTTGAATCGTTTTTTTTGAAAAAATTCAAATATCAAATAAGCTAGAATTACTGGAAAAAATAAAATACATAAAGGAATTCCAATTATAATTAGAAATATTATAACCGGTATTTCTTTTAATCTTTCCTCCATCTTTCCTTAAATCAAATTCAAAAATATATTTATTTCAATTCCAAAGCATTTCCTTCAAACTGAATTCCATCCCAGCCTAAGTTGATGAAATTTCTAATGTTTTGGTGGTTTGTTCCGTTTGGATCTTTTAAAACTTCTTCAAAATAAAAGGCACCAAAACACGCTAAAGTTTCTTCTTTAGTTAAGTTTTGCAATTTGGCAAAATAAAATAATTTGCAGGAACCAGAGTTTTCTCCGGCTGCATTATGCTGTGTTCCGTTTTGAAAAGCAGTTGGTGTAAAATTGTAATTTTCCTCAATAACTGCAATAGTTTCCGGAAATGTTATTTGGGTTGGAGTTTGTTTTACTTTTTCTAAAAAGGCTTGAATGCTCATGATTGCTATTTATTTTTTTTGATCTAAACGTCTTTTACTTTCTATCTCTATCAAATCTTTATTAGAGTATTGAAAAGACTTCTTTCCATTATTTTTTTGATATATTCGAACAATAATGTCATTATAGACAACATTATTTTTTGTTAAATGTCTTTTTAATAAAATCGCAATTTTGTCAGAATTTGATTTTAAATTTTCTTTATCCTTTTTTAATACATCACTATTATAAATGTCTATTTCGTAATTCTTTTTTGGAGAATTAATATACATTTTAATCGGTCTTGTTGTCATTTGTTCGGGCTGATAAAAATGTCCAATTTTTTGAAGTTCTTCATCGTTAAATTCTTTATTGTCAGGTTTTTTTTCCGATTCAATTTTCTTCTCATTACAAGAAAAAGTCATTAGCAATATTAAAAAACAGATTATTTTTTGCATAAAGAATTATTCTTCATCATCCTTAGAAAACTTACTTTTCTTAGGTTCTTTAATTATTATTTTTCCGGCAACCACCACAACAATTTCACCACGCGGAGCTGTTTTTTCAAAATGAGTTAAAACTTCTTTTGCGGTTCCGCGTACGTTTTCTTCGTGCATTTTTGATAATTCTCTCGATACGCAAACTTGTCTGTCTTCTCCAAAATACTGAATAAATTCAGCTAAAGTTTTAACGAGTTTATGTGGCGAAACATATAAAATCATCGTTCTTGTTTCTTCGGCTAAAGCCAAAAATCGGGTCTGACGTCCTTTTTTATCAGGCAGAAAACCTTCAAAAACAAATTTATCGTTTGGTAATCCGCTATTTACCAAAGCAGGAACAAAAGCCGTTGCGCCAGGTAAACATTCTACTTCGATTTTATTTTCGACACAAGCGCGCGTCAATAAAAATCCGGGATCAGAAATCGCCGGAGTTCCTGCATCTGAAATTAAAGCAATGGTTTCGCCGGCTTTCAAACGTGCAATTAAGTTTTCGGTTGTTTTGTGTTCGTTGTGCATGTGATGGCTGTGCATGTGCGTACCAATTTCAAAATGCTTCAACAGTTTTCCACTCGTTCTGGTGTCTTCGGCCAAAATCAAATCGACTTCTTTTAGAATGCGAATGGCACGAAAAGTCATGTCTTCAAGATTGCCAATTGGCGTTGGAACTATATATAATTTGGACATAATTTATAAGTTGAGTTAACACGAATTGCACGAATTGGCACAAATTCTAATTGGTTTAAAAATTGCACAAAGCAAGAAATTAGTGTTAATTCGTGTAATTTGTGTTTATTTTTATGAGAATTTTTTCTCGACAATTCCCAGAAAACGTTCTGCATAATCGTCTTTTCCTTCCCAGTTATTGTAATCTGGTTTTACCATATTTTCGATAAAATCTTTTGCTTCGCTAAAAGTATCAAAAGTTAATAGTTGATTTAAAACACGACTGTAATCTTCTGTACTGTTTCCAAAAAGGTTTTTAGTGAAAGCAATTCTGTCATTCAAATCAATATGAAAACCTTTTGCGAGTTTTTCGTTTAAAGGAACGGCTTTTGGTTTTGCAGATTCTATAGTTGCCGTTTCTGCAACAGTCTTGGTTTCTTTATATTCGTTTATTGACGGCGTTGGAGTAGGAGGGACATTATCAAAACTATCTACTTTTACAAATTGCGCATCAGCATAATTAACTCCCAAAATATCCTCAAACGAAATATGGACCGGATTTGATTTTGTCGAAGTTTCAGTTTTTGGTTCTTCTTTTACTTCCTCTTTTATTTCTTCCTTATCCAATTCAAAAGAAGGTTTGAAATCAGGAATTGGTTTTGATTCGCTAACGGTTCTGAAATATGACTCCGTTGCAGTTTCTTTTTTCTCCTCAGCAACTGGTTCTTCTGTTTTTTCAACTACAGGTTCCTCAACTTTTTCAGCAATTGGTTCCGGAATAGTTTCAACAATAGTTTCCGGGATTATTTTTTCAGGAATTTCAGCAATTATTTCTTGTGGAGTTTCTTCAATAATTTCAGCTTCAGGAGTCACTTCGGCTTCAATTACAGTTTCTTCAACAGCAACAGGATGTGTTTCTTCAACTTTAATTTCAGCAGGAAGCGTTTCTTCCTGATCAAAAATGGTTTCTACCTTAGATTCTATTTCACCTCGTCCGATAGTAGGTTTTACATCATCAAAATTTTCATCTACAAATTTTAAAACAGCTAATTTCTCATATAATTTCTGAGTCTCAAGATATAATTGATTGATATCGGATTTATTTTTAAGCTTTAAAATTCGATGTGCAATGCTGATTAAATCGGCTTCCAATTTTTTTTTCATAACTGTTGAAATTATAGTGAATAGGATATTTTAATATATTCTGTGTTTTGAATGTCTTTATTTGTGAAGGAAAATACGCAGAACTATTTTTTATTTCTGTTAATAAGCATTTGCGAATCTTCGATTTGATAAAAATTTTCTACTTTTGAAAAAACGTAAAAACATCAAAATTTTGCGTCAAATTATTACCAGTACAAAGTAATAAAAACTATTCATTTTAAAAGGTAGAAAAATACAAAATGTTTCTCGAAAATACAGTAAATCACAAAGAACAATTTGGTTGGATTGAAGTTATTTGTGGATCAATGTTTTCGGGTAAAACCGAGGAGTTAATCCGCAGATTAAAACGTGCTCAATTCGCCAAGCAAAAAGTCGAAATTTTTAAACCCGCTATTGATACCCGCTATCATGATGAAATGGTGGTATCGCACGATGCCAACGAAATTCGCTCAACTCCGGTTCCTGCTGCTGCCAATATTGCAATTTTAGCACAAGGCTGTGATGTTATTGGAATTGATGAAGCCCAATTCTTTGATGATGAAATTGTTACCGTTTGTAATGACCTTGCAAATCAAGGAATTCGAGTAATAGTTGCAGGACTTGATATGGATTTTAAAGGAAATCCCTTCGGACCAATGCCGGCACTTATGGCAACGGCAGAATATGTAACCAAAGTTCATGCTGTTTGTACCAGAACGGGAAATCTTGCCAATTACAGTTTCCGTAAAACAGATAATGATAAATTGGTAATGCTTGGTGAAACCGAAGAATATGAGCCGCTAAGTCGCGCCGCATATTATAATGCAATGAAAAAAAGCCAGGAGAAATAGTGTTTAAGTTCCATTTATGACATAAAAACAATGCAGGAAAAGCAAAGTAAAAGAAAGCAAAATATTATATTATTAATTGTAATTGGAGTTGCATTGGCTTTAGCCATTTTTTTTCAATTTTATCTTTCTGAAGATGCAGACGAAATAAAGACTGAAGTTACAGAACTAGTGACAAAATATAATAAAAATTGCCCATTAACAATTCAGGAAGGAATTCGTTTAGATAGTGTCAGTTTACCTCTTTTACCTGATGAAAGAGCAGTTCAATATAATTTAACATTGATGAATGTAGAAAAAGAAACTGCAGAAATTAATATAATACGTACTGAAATTGAAAAAAGTATATTGAGTACAGCGAAAGCAAATCCGGGACTTCAGGTTTTTAGAGATAATGATTACTCATTGATTTATAATTACAAAGACAAAAAGAATGTTTTTTTGTTTAGCATTAAAATATTGCCTGATCAATATAAATAATTTAGAAATTTAAATATAAACAAAACCCGACAGATTTTGAATTTGTCGGGTTTTGTTGTTTTTATATAATCGCAAATAAACTGGACTGAAGTCCAGCTCTACAATACAGTACGTTCCTCCGGAACTTTAGAAGAGCCTTCGGCTCGATCCATATTGTAGGGCTGGACTTCAGTCCGTTTATTTACGGAAATTGATTTTTCAGTCTTTTTTCACATTTTGACGACTTTAAAGACAAAGGATTTTTTTGTTTAATTTGAAAATGTTAGCGAATGATATACATAATTTAACAAATTCTTGTAAATTACAAACCCGACAAATTTGAAATCTGTCGGGTTTGTAATTTATAAAAGTTTAATTAAATCTTCTTTCTCATTCTCGCTACCGGAATATCAAGCTGTTCGCGATATTTTGCAATAGTTCTTCTCGCAATTGGATATCCTTTTTCTTTTAAAATTTCAGCCAATTGATCGTCTGGTAAAGGTTTCTTTTTATCTTCTTCTTCAATCGTATTTTTAAGAATCTTTTTGATTTCTAAAGTCGAAACATCTTCACCCTGATCATTTTTCATCGCTTCAGAGAAAAACTCTTTGATAAGCTTTGTTCCGTATGGCGTTTCAACATATTTACTGTTAGCAACACGCGAAATCGTTGAAATATCCAAACCAACCATATCTGCAATGTCTTTTAAGATCATTGGTTTTAGTTTGGTTTCGTCGCCGTCTAAAAAGTATTCTTCCTGATAATGCATAATCGCATTCATTGTTACAAAAAGCGTTTCCTGACGTTGTCTAATCGCGTCTATAAACCATTTAGCCGAATCCAGTTTTTGTTTAATAAACTGAACCGCATCTTTTTGAGCCGAAGATTTATCACGAGAATCTTTATACGTCTGCATCATTTCCTGATAATCTTTAGAAACGTGCAGGGAAGGAGCATTTCGTCCGTTTAAAGTCAGTTCTAATTCACCATCAATAATTCTGATCGCGAAATCCGGAACCACATTTTCAGTTACCTTATTGTTTCCTGTAAAAGATCCTCCCGGTTTTGGGTTTAGTCTTTCGATTTCGTGAATCGCTTTTTTAAGCTGTTCGTTTGAAACAGCATATTTCTGTAAAAGTTTATCGTAATGTTTTTTGGTAAAAGCATCAAACTGATTTTCGATAATATCAATTGCTAGATCAACATATTCTGTTGGTGTTTTATGCTTTAGTTGTAATAATAAACATTCCTGCAAATCACGTGCACCAACGCCAGAAGGTTCTAGTTCGTGAATAACATGCAGCATTTTTTCGACCATCGCTTCATCAGTATAAATTCCCTGAGTAAAAGCCATATCGTCAACCATGTCCGGAACGCTTCTGCGGATATAACCCATGTCATCAATACTTCCAACAAGGAATTCAGCGATTTCCCGCTCTTCATCATTCAGAATAAAAGTATTTAACTGATTGATTAAATCCTGATGAAAACTAATTGGCGATGCAAAAGGTGTTTCGCGTTCCTCGTCTTCACTATAATTATTTACCTGAGTTTTATAATCAGGTGTATCGTCGTCGCTTAAATATTCATCAATGTTAATGTCATCCGCTTCGATTCTGTCTGATTCTGCATCATCATAATCGTCGTAATCTTCATTAGCAAATTCATCAGCTTCGTATTCGTCTTCTTTACCAGCTTCCAAAGCCGGATTTTCGTTCATTTCTTCTAATAAACGTTGCTCAAAAGCTTGCGTAGGCAATTGAATTAACTTCATCAGCTGAATTTGCTGTGGAGATAATTTCTGGGATAATTTTAAATTTAAAAATTGCTTTAGCATAATAAGGCACTAATTTTTTTAGCCACTAAGACGCGAAGGCGCAAAGTTTTTTATTTTTTAATTGCCTCAAAGGCTTTTATTGAAATCTTTTAAAATACTCTTTTCGTGTTTATAAATCTTTTAATACCACTTTTGATTAATGGTACATTGAAATTAATTAAAAAACCTAAATCCTTATTTAGCAATTTTAATTGACTTATAATTTGTGCTTCCCAAACTGGATTTATTTGTTCAACTGCTTTTATTTCTATAATTATAGAATCTTCAATCAACAAATCTAATCTTAATCCTTCTTCAAATTCAATTCCGTCATAAAAAATCGGAATATCAACTTGTCGTTTCACATCAAGACCAGCTTTTGTAATTTCATGAGCCAAACAAACTTCATAAACTCTTTCTAATAATCCTGGTCCAAGTTGTTTATGAACTTTAAACGCTGAGTTTACTACTATTTTTCCAATTTCTTCTATTCTTTCAGAGAGCATAATATTTTGTATTTGCCACGAAGACGCTAAGGCGCAAAGATTATTTTTTTAAGGCTCAAGTCCTCCAAAAAATTAAAATAATACTTTTTGAATTTGTGTCTTCGTGGTATTATTTTAATTTTTTGAGTCTTTAAGCATGCTTAAAAATAAAACTTAGTGTCTTTGTGCCTTTGTGGCAAATTCCGTTTCCTAGAATTCCGCATTTCCTGGAGTTCTCGGGAAAGGAATTACGTCTCTGATATTTGTCATTCCGGTTACAAACAATACCAAACGCTCAAATCCTAAACCGAAACCTGCGTGAGTTGCAGAACCAAATCTTCTGGTGTCTAAATACCAGTATAATTCTTCTTCGTCGATTTCTAAGGCTTTCATTTTTTCGATTAAAACATCGTAACGCTCTTCTCTTTCAGAACCACCTACGATTTCTCCAATTCCGGGGAAAAGGATATCCATAGCACGAACTGTTTCTCTTCCAGGTTCTGTATTATCATTCAAACGCATGTAAAACGCTTTGATGTTTGCCGGGTAATCGTATAAAATTACCGGACATTTAAAGTGTTTCTCCACTAAATAACGCTCGTGTTCTGATTGCAAATCAGCTCCCCATTCTTCGATGATATAGCTGAATTTTTTCTTTTTATTTGGAGTTGAATCTCTTAAAATATCAATAGCTTCTGTATAAGAAACACGTTTGAAGTTGTTCTCTAAAACAAAATTCAATTTCTCCAGCAAAGTCATTTCGCTTCTTTCTGCCTGTGGTTTTGATTTTTCTTCTTCTAAAAGTCTTCCTTCCAAAAATTTCAAATCATCCTGACAATTGTCTAAAGCATATTTAATTACATACTGAATAAAATCTTCAGCCAAATCCATGTTGTCATCCAAATCATTGAAAGCAACTTCAGGCTCAATCATCCAGAATTCTGCAAGGTGACGAGACGTATTTGAATTCTCTGCTCTAAAAGTTGGTCCAAAAGTATAAATCTGACCCAAAGCCATGGCAAAAGTTTCGCCTTCTAACTGTCCTGAAACGGTTAAGTTAGTATGTTTTCCGAAGAAATCTTTTTTGAAATCAATGCTTCCTTCTTCGTTTTTTGGAAGATTATCTAATGGCAATGAAGTTACCTGAAACATTTCTCCTGCACCCTCAGCATCCGCTCCGGTAATAATTGGCGTATTTACATACACAAATCCTTTTTGTTGAAAATAGTTGTGAACTGCAAAGGACAATACCGAACGCACACGCATAATTGCTCCAAAAGCATTTGTGCGAACACGTAAATGTGCATTTTCACGTAAAAATTCAAGTGAGTGTTTTTTAGATTGCATTGGAAATTTCTCCGCATCTGAATCTCCAAGAATTTCAAGCGTTTTAACCTGAATTTCATATTTCTGACCCGCACCTTTACTTTCTACCAAGGTTCCTGTTACAGAAACGGCAGCTCCGGTTGTAATTCTTTTTAAAGTTTCTTCCGGTGTATTTTCAAAATCAACAACACATTGTAAATTATTAATGGTAGAACCGTCATTTAGCGCGATGAACTGATTATTTCTAAAAGTTCTCACCCATCCTTTTGCATTAACTTCCTGAAGCGTCGTAGTACTGTTTAATAAGTCTTTAACTTTTGTGTGTCTCATTTTAATTTTAGATTTTAGATTGCTGATTTTAGATTGAATTAAAATCAGTATTTTTTATATCGAATTGCAAATATAAACGATAATTATTAAAATTAGAAGCTGTTTCCTGCTATCCGCTATATCTTTTTAGGCAGAACGTTTACGGTAAACAAGATATTTCCAATTGCCTAAAAAGGATACTCCCGAAGTTTCGGGACTATCAGGGCTAGGGACTTGTTTTCAAAAGTCCCATTTTTGTCATTTCGACGAAGGAGAAATCACATCCAGAGAGCACCGATCGTAATGGATCGGCTAGTGTGATTTCTCCTTCGTCGAAATGACAAGATTGAATTTCTTATTTGTCGATAAATTCGTTTTTGTTTTGGCGAATATATTCTATCTGCAAATCTCCTAGCTTTTCCGTTTTGTATAAATCGTAGAACTCATTGTCTAATTCATTAAGAGGATTATCGTCGTATGATTTGCTAAAACCCTCTATTGTTCCGTCTTGATGTTTTGTTATTTTTCTGTGTTCTTTTTTATAAATATTATTTGCCCTACTTACTAATTCTGAAAACTTATTAGCCTTTATAAGTTTCAATGCATCTGGTGTTAAATCAGCAAATTGTCCACTTGAATTGAAATAATATTGATTAAATCCGCCATTATTAATTTCTGCTTCCAAATTCCAGATTATATAAATTGCTTGTTCTGATTTAGATAACTTTAAAAGACTTTCATATTCCTTTTCAGGATCTTTTGAGAGTTTTGATGAAATATTACTCCAGACTTTTTCAAGCAATTCATTATCGATTGTTTTGTTGATTGTCTCTTCAGTAAAAATTGGTTTTACAATTTTTGTCTCAACTTTTTTTTCACAACCAAAAAAACTTAAAATTGATGTAAGCATAAATAATACTATTGTTTTATTCATTTAACTTTTTTTGTGCTAATTAGTGAATTAGTGTTTCCTTCCAATCCCTCCAAATCCTCTTTCTTAGCCTTCTTTTTCTCAAAAGTCAAAACCAAAGCAGGTAAAACCAATAAATTGGCAAACATCGCAAATGCCAATGTACATGAAATTAATCCTCCAAGTGCAATTGTTCCGCTGAAACTAGAAAGTGTGAAAGTAGCAAATCCTAAAATTAAAACTACTGAGGTGTAAAAAGTACTGATTCCGGTTTCTCTCAAAGCACTGAAAACAGATTTTTTTACTTTTCCGTTGCTCTGTATTAAATCATGCTTGTATTTCGCCATAAACTGAATTGCATTATCAACCGAAATTCCGAATGCAATACTGAATACTAAAATCGTTGAAGGCTTAAGTGGAATTCCAAAATAACCCATCAATCCAGACGTAATGCAAAGCGGTAAAACATTCGTAATTATCGATGCAAAAACCATTTTAAACGAACGGAATAAATACAGCATCAATGCAGCAATAACTAAAATCGCAAAAATCAGCGATTCAATTAAATTGTCTACTAAATATGATGTTCCTTTCTGGAAAACCAATGCTTTTCCGGTAACGGTAACTTCATAACGATCTTTTGGGAAAATTTCATCTATTTTAGAATGTAATTTTTTCTCGACTTTCGCCATTTCATCCGTACCAATATCTTTCATGAAAGTGGTGATTCGGGCATATTGTCCAGTCGAATCAACGTAACTTTTCATTAAGTTTTCTTTGCTGTTTTTGGTAGCATTTTTAGCGTATGCCAAAATAAAAGTCTGCTCTTGCGAAGTTGGTAATTGGTAATATTCCGGATTTCCGTTATAGAAAGCCTGTTTCGAATATTTAACCAAATTTACGACAGAAACCGGTTTTGCCAATTCAGGAATTCCTGCAATCGTATTTTGCAACTCGTCCATTTTGCGAATTGTTGACGCTTTCATTACACCTTTTTTCTTTTTGGTGTCAATCATGATTTCGAGCGGCATAACTCCGTTAAATTCTTTTTCGTAAAATAGAATATCTTTAAAGAAAGAAGCGCTTTTTGGCATTTCACCAATCAAACTTCCCGAAACTTTCATTTGCGAAACTCCAATAACGCTAAAAACCAAAAGTAAGCCATAAATCGTATAAATTACTTTTCGTTTGTTTCTCACCACATTTTCAACAAAATCCAATAAAGTCGAAATATAGGTTTTTGTTAAGTGATACAAATGTTTTTCGCCCGGAACCGACATAAAACTATATATAATTGGCACAATTAAAAGCGTCAGTAAATAAACCGAAATCACGTTGATAGAAGTCACCAAACCAAATTCAAAAAGCAAATCATTTCCGGTAATCATAAACGTTGCAAAACCCATTGCTGTTGTTAAATTCGTCATTAAAGTCGAAACTCCAATTTTAGAAATAATACGCTGCAAAGCTTTTGCCTGATTATTGTGTAATTTAATTTCCTGCTGGTATTTATTGATCAGGAAAATACAATTTGTAATACCGATTACAATAATTAAGGGCGGAATAATAGCCGTTAAAATCGTGATTTTATAGTGGAATAATCCAAGTGTTCCAAACGACCAGATTACGCCAACAATTAAAATACAAATGGAAATAAAGGTGGCTCTGAACGAACGGAAAAAGAAAAAGAAAATCAAAGAAACGGTCAATAAAGCTGCGCCAATAAAAAGTGCGATTTCACCTTTCATGTTATCGGCATTAATCGTTCTGATGTATGGCATTCCGGAAACTTTCAAATCGATTCCGGTTGTTTTTTCGAATTTATCGATGTTCGGAACTAAATTTTCAAGAATAAAAGTTTTTCTTTCTGCCGTATTCACCAGCGCTTTATTCATGTAAACAGCAGAGCGGACACTTCCGCTTTGTTTGTTAAAAAGTAGACCCTCGTAAAAAGGCAAATTATTAAATAAATCGTGTTGAACTGATTTTAGATATGCAGGATCAAGTGTTTTGCTTTGATCGATAAAAGGCGAAAGAACAAATTTTTCGTTTACAGTGTCTTTTTCCAGTTTCTTTAAATCGTTTAAAGACACGACCAAATCCACTTCTTTTGATTTTTTTAAACCCGTCATTAATTCATTCCAGGCCGCATAGTTTTTTGGCGTAAAAAAGTTTGGATCTTTAAAACCAATCACAATCAGGTTTCCTTCTTCACCAAATTTATCCAGAAATTTTTGATACTCTTTGTTTGCGATATGATCTTTAGGAAGTAAATTAGCTTCCGTGTAAGTCATAGCAAGGTTTTTCCACTGAAAAGCAAGGAAAATTGTTATTGCGGTAACAGCGATTAATATCGTAATTCTATTTTTAAGTATGATTCGGGCTAATTTTTCCCAAAATCCAACTTGTATAGTGTTTTTCATAATTTTTTAAAATGGATGCAAATGTAGTGAAAAGAGCTCTAAATCATAAAAAATAGCGCCGTTTTTACCTTTTGTTAACATAATTGTCACGTTGTTTTTCGGGAGAAATTTCTCTGTTTTCTACGATTTCTACGTTAGCTTTTCTCATATTTGTACTTAAATTTAAAAATGAGACGAAAATGAATTGGATTTTATTGATAATAGCAGGACTTTTTGAAGTTGGATTTGCATCTTGTTTAGGCAAAGCCAAAGAAACATCGGGAATTATTTCAACTTATTGGATGGTGGGATTCTTTGTTTGTCTTTCGATAAGTATGATTTTATTATATAAAGCCACGCAGGTTTTGCCAATTGGAACCGCTTATGCTGTTTGGACAGGAATTGGTGCTGTTGGAACTGTTTTAGTCGGAATTTTTATTTTTAAAGAACCGGCGACTTTCTGGAGAATATTTTTTCTTTCGACTTTGATCGCTTCGATTATTGGATTGAAGTTTGTTTCTAGTCATTAATTTAGGAACGCAGATAACGCGGTTGAAACGGATTTACGCTGAATTTTATTTAGTGAAATTATATGCGACAGATATCACAGATTAAAAATCATTTAATCTGTGGCAAAAAAGAATAAGCTTTTTTTTAAATAAAATAATTCGTGCCTATTCGTGAAATTCGTGGCAGAAAAACATTTGTATATGCAGGAAAATAACTCTATCACTTTTATTTTTTTAGCGATTATTTTATTGCTAATCGTCATCATAGGTTTTATGGTATATCAATTAATGCAGTCTAAAAAAGCAAAAGACGATGCCGAAAAGAGTTTTTATGCACTCGAAATGAAAGTGAATGATTTGCAGTTAGAAACTTTAGAATCAAAACTGAATCCGCATTTGTTTAAGAATATTTTAAACTCGATTCAATCGCACGCTTATCAAACTTATTTTGCTCTGGATAAACTGGCCAACGTTCTGGATTATATTTTATATGAAAGCAAAAAGAAATTTGTTACGGCAAAAGAAGAAATTGATTTTGCATTGAATTTAATCGAAATCAATAAAATCAAAATCAGTCCGCTTTTTGAGTTGAAGATAAAAACCAATATCAATCAGGAAGATAAATTGTATGAACAGCCATTGTTGGCGCCTTTAATTTCGATTGATTTAATAGAAAATGCTTTTAAACACGCAGATTTACAAAGTGCCGATGCTTTTATTTCGGTTCTTTTTGAGTTTAAGGACAATGCTTTTTTTATGACGGTTTCCAATAAAATATCAGATAAAAAAGTATTAAAAAAAGAACGCAGCGGTTTTGGTCACGCCACTTTAGAACACCGTCTGCGAATTATCTACAAGAACAATTTTAAATTAGAAAGATTTGTAGAAAACGACATTTATATTGCTCATCTAAAAATAGACTTACTTGAATACAAAACTGAAATGCTTGCTACTGGACGATGAGTTACCGGGATTAACGTATCTGAAAATGCTTTGCGAACAAATACAAGAAGTAGAAATCGTAAAAACGTTCAATAATCCGGAGAAACTTGTTGCCGAAATTCCGAATCTCGATTTCGATCTTTTAATATCAGATATTGAAATGCCGGGAATTGATGGTTTGCATTTGGCAGAAATGCTCGATAACAAATTGGTCATTTTTTGCACCGCTTATAAAGATTATGCAGCCGATGCTTTTAATATTGACGCTGTAGATTACATCACAAAACCTGTAAAATTAGAACGTTTGCAAAAAGCAATCTCAAAAGCTTTTGAACGATTTCATAAACCGGAGACGGCTAAAAAGTTTATCCAGTTAAATACTGACAAAGGAAAAACTTTATTGTATTTTAATCAGATTCAGTATATCAAAACGGCGGTAAGTGACAGTCGTGACAAAACAGTTCTTTTGACTGATGGAAGTTTTTTGAATTTAAAAAATGTAAAATTCGATACGCTTTTAAGCGAATTGCCCGAAGCTGATTTTTGCCGCGTAAACAAAAAAGAAATTGTGGCCGTAAAAGCAATTAAATTCTTTAATCATAATGAAATTGTGCTGCATCATTTAGAAAAAAACGACAAAAACAGTACACTAATTTTAAGTGAAACCTATCGTTCTGACTTTTTGAAAAAGGTGAAATTATAACTTATTACAAAGTTTTTCGGACTTATTACATACATTGAAAATTAGCTCTAAATTTACTTTTCCACTTGCGGATCAGTTCTGATATTTGCGGCAATTAATAAAAAATAAGTTATGAATAACATAAAAAACTCTCTGTTTTACGTAACAATTATTGGAGGTTTTGGTGCTTTAATATATTGGGTAATCTCAAAAGGCGCTGCACTCGAAGTGGGGCGAAACATTATAAAGAAAAAAATTGAAAGTAATCATTGGAATGATTTTCTACATTCAATGGTCGAAAACCTGCAGCATCCTTTGGCTATTTTATTGGCACAAATCGTTACGATTATTTTAGTAGCACGTTTATTCGGATGGGTTTTTAGAAAAATAGGACAGCCATCTGTAATTGGCGAAATGATTGCCGGAATTGTTTTAGGGCCCTCTTTGGTGGGAATGTATTTTCCGGAATTTTCAGCCGCTTTATTTCCAAAAGAATCATTAGGAAACTTACAATTCTTAAGCCAGATTGGTTTAATTCTTTTCATGTTCGTTATCGGGATGGAGCTGGATTTGAAAGTGCTAAAAAATAAAGCACACGAATCTGTAGTTATTAGTCACGCCAGTATCGTGATTCCGTTTGCTTTGGGATTAACTTTTGCCTATTTTATTTACGGAACTTTTGCTCCTGAAGGTGTTGAGTTTTCTTCCTTCGGTTTATTTATGGGTATTGCGATGAGTATCACAGCTTTTCCGGTTTTGGCCAGAATTGTTCAGGAACGCGGCATGCAAAAAACAAAACTGGGGACAATTGCGATAACTTGTGCCGCTGCAGATGATATTACGGCCTGGTGTATTTTGGCCGTTGTTATTGCCATTGTAAAAGCAGGTTCGTTTACGAGTGCTTTATACGTAATTGGTTTGGCAATTTTGTACGTAATTGTAATGCTGAAAATAGTTCGGCCGTTCTTAAAGCGTGTTGGAGACTTAAATTCGACTCGCGAAAGTTTGAACAAACCTGTTGTGGCAATCTTTTTTATCACACTTTTATTTTCTTCTTACGCATCAGAATTAATTGGAATTCATGCTTTATTCGGAGCATTTTTAGCAGGAGCTATTATGCCTGAAAACAATAAATTCAGAAATATATTTATCGAAAAAGTAGAAGATGTTTCAATCATCGTTTTATTGCCATTATTTTTCGTGTTTACAGGTTTGCGTACACAAATTGGTTTATTAAACGATCCTTATTTGTGGAAAGTAACAGCGATAATTATTGCTGTAGCCGTAACCGGTAAATTCTTTGGAAGTGCTTTAGCAGCAAAATTCGTAGGGCAGAACTGGAAAGACAGTTTAGCCATTGGAGCTTTGATGAACACGCGCGGTTTAATGGAATTGGTGGTTTTAAACATTGGTTATGACTTAGGAGTTCTTTCGACAGAAATTTTCACGATGATGGTCATTATGGCTTTGGTAACCACTTTTATGACTGGTCCGGCGCTGGATTTTATCGGATTTATATTTAAAGATAAAGTAACGGCCATACCCCAGGAAATTGGAAATAAAAGCAAATACAAGATTCTACTTTCGTTTGCAACACCTGAAAGAGGAAAAAAACTATTGAAAATCGCTAATAGTTTAGTGAAAAAACAAGGTGATAATTCTATCGTAACGGCGATGCATTTGTCTTTAAGTACAGAAATTCACTCTTTTGATGTCAAAGATCACGAACGTAAAATGTTGGTTCCGGTGATTCAGGAAGCAGAAAACCTGAATCAGAATATGGTGAGTGTTTTTAAAGTAACTAATGATATTGATACCGAAATTATAGACACAGCCAATCAGGGAGAATATGATTTATTGTTAGTTGGTTTAGGTCAATCTATTTTTGATGGGACTTTACTTGGAAAAATACTTGGTTTTACGACCAGAATTGTAAATCCGGATCGTTTAATTGATAAGTTTACCGGAAAAGAAGGTTTGTTTGAAAATTCTCCTTTTGATGAAAGAACACGTCACATTATTGCAAAAAGCAAAATGCCGGTTGGAATTTTTATAGATAAGGAATTAGAAGAAGTCAACCAGATTTTTATGCCAATTTTTAGTAAAGAAGATTCTTTTTTAATTGATTATGCTAAAAAATTAATCAACAATAATGGTTCGCAAATTACGGTTTTGGATGCCAGTGGCGAAGTAAAAAACACAAGGGATATTCAGGAAAGTATTCGTTCAATCGAACAAATTGCACCAAATCATATTATGATTATGCACGACAGAACGATTAAAAAAGAATTTTTAGAAAGTCAGAACTTAATGATTATTAGTTTAGACAGCTGGAAAAAACTAATAGAATCTCAAAGTACCTGGCTGAATAATACGCCATCGGTTTTGATTTTGAAACCATAATTTTTTTTAAAATCCAATATAAAAAATCCCAAATCCCAATCTTTATAAATTGGGATTTGGGATTTTTATTTTATGATACTTTTGGACGTTCTGGTTGGAACTTGAAAAATTTGGATTTAAAACTTAAAGTCCCAAATCTAAAACATAAGAAATCTTAACCGCAATATTATCTTCAAATTTCAGTAATTGATTGGGCCCGTAGCGGTAAAATCCACCTAAACCAAAACCTTTGTAGATTTTATTTAATTCAATTCCCGATTCAAAAAAGCCTTTGTTTAACGTTTTGTATGTTGGTCCAACATGCTGTTCCGGGTTTTCCATATTTCCCCATGCCATTCTGGTTACTAATACCAATGACGGACGCACTTTGCGAAGTATTTTAATTCGGTCAAAACCATGTTTTGCCTGAAACATAATATATTGGCTGGAGAAAAACTCATTAAAATACATCGTTTCAAAACTGTTTCTGCCGGCAAAAGTTATACGCTGTACCACGGTTTCTTTAGTCAGGTTATTTGGTGCGGTATTGTACAAATGTGTAATCGGCACATCGCCAATTGCATAACCTCCTTGTAATAACAAACTTGTTTTTTGACCGTTTAGGTATTTCTTTTCGTATTCTGTTTTGAAATCTATTTTTCCAAAAGTAAAATCATTACCTAAAACATCAGGCAATGATTGTGTGTACTGAAATGTAAATCTAGGAAACCTTTTGTCAGATTCAGTTCTGCCGGTTGGCGTTTGCATAAAATCACTAAAAGGCGCCCAGACAATCGATAACATTGCGGTTGTCATAATGTAGCTCGAATATAATTTTCCGTTTAAGTTGTACAGATAATCAAATTTTGGTTCAATATAATTTCTTGATAATTCCAAAACAGCTTCGGTTTTCGGAATTATTTTAGTCTGAAGATTGGTTTTCCAGCTTGTATATTTATAAAACGTACTAATGTTAATTGGCCGTGGATCGTAAATTTTAAAAACGCGTTTGTCGACTGCAAAAACGGTACTCGCAATCTCCCGAACATCATCTGTATAATAGCCGTTTAGCCACGTATTGGTGTTTTTATCCAATAAAACTCCGGCTCCTACGCTGTATTTAATAACACCATCTTTTGTTCCGTAAGCAGTATAACCTTCAATTCTGAAGTTTTTAGAAAAGCGGTCATTGGTAATCCCGCCCAGGCCTAATCGAAAACCTTCATAGTTGTTAAAACTGATTATTTTCTTTAAGTCAAGATCAATTGGGCCAATAGGGAAGTAGCCATTAATGATCTTTCTGCCGGAACCTAATCGTTTTTCTATTCTTCTGTTGATAGAAAGACTGTCTAGTAACTGATATGTTTTTTGACCTTTTACATCGAGACTGTCTTTTCTGTACTGATTCCAAAATGTTTCAGGCTGTTTGTGGGCATCATCTTTAATTTCGATATAAAGCGATGGGTTTTTTATTTCAGAATTGCTATTGTAATGAACATCAAAATTGTTGCTTTCAGAAAGTAAATAAGTAAAATCTGAAGCTACTTTTTTTCTCGGTTCAAAGTCTTCTTCAGCATCTGCATCAAACTGAATTGTTCCGCCCAGAATTTTAATATCTTCATTGTTTTTTCCTTTTACAATTTTGAACGTCGTATTGCTCTGAAACCATATTTTTTCATCCGGAACATATTCAAATTCATGAACTCCCGTAATATCCAAAACTGCTTTTATTCGCATTACAGCTTTCGCGACAGCATAATTTTCCTGATCGATATACAAAACTCCTTCAAGTCCGTTTGATTTTCTTTTTCTCTTGTTTTTAAAGTAAATCATATAGGTATTTCTCCCTTTTATGGCTACAGTATCTAAAAGTTTATAGTTGTAATCACCAATGGCATTATTTGAGATCGGACTTTCATGCTTGGTTTCAAACAATTCATATTTGGGATCATAAATAGAAATCGATTGCAAATTGAAAGCAATTATTTCATAAACAGGCTGCTTAAAACCAGCCATTTTCGTGCCCAGAATAGTTTCTTTGAGTTTGTTATTTCCAAACTGATATTGTGATACTTTTTCGGTTTGAAATAAATGCTGTTTCGTGATTATTTCCTTAAATTTATAATCAGACGAATCGATGTTTATTTGTTTTTTATTGAAATCTTTATAAGCAGCAGAAGAATCAATTCTGCCGTCAATCGAATCGGGATTTGCGGTTACAATAAGCCTGTTGTAGGTTTTATAATCAAAACTCTTCAGTCTTTTTTGCGGATTGTTATTGTTTTTATTGGCAATTACTTTTCTTAAAATTGCCAAAGCCGGATTTTCATTCGAAATTACAACTTCTTTTAAATCATCTGTTTTTTGAGAAAGCGAAACCGCATAGAATTTTTTCCCGTTTAGTACCGTAACTGTTTTGGTGTTGAAACCAATATAGGAAACCGTAAAGGAGGAAATATTGTTTAAAGATGTAAGGATAAATTTTCCGTCAACGTCTGTAATAGTATTGTTGTTGTCCAGAGTTGTAATTGTTGCAAAAGGAAGCGGTTTATTTTTTGAGTCGTTCACAATTCCGTTTATTTGAAATTGCGCCTGAATACTTAGCGTAAAAAACAAAGTCAGTAAACAAAATAGCTTCATACAGAGGATTATAGTTTCAAAACGAAAACAAATTGATTTTGGTATGCAAAAATAGTAATAAAAAAATCCGTCTAGTAAATTTTACTAAACGGATTTTTAATTTGTATCAAATAAAGTTAAACTTTCATAATTTCTGCTTCTTTGGCAGCCAATAATTCGTCAATTTTTTTGATGTATGCATTTGTTAAGTTCTGAACTTCTTCTTCTGCAGATTTGCAGATATCTTCTGAGGTTCCTTCTTTTTCTAATTTTTTAATGTCGCTGTTAGCATCTTTACGCACATTACGAACACCAATTTTAGCATCTTCAGCTTCAGATTTTGCTTGTTTGGCTAAATCTCTACGACGCTCTTCTGTTAATGGCGGTACGCTGATGATAATTACGTCACCATTATTCATTGGGTTGAAACCAATATTAGCCACCATAATTGCTTTTTCAATGGTTTGCAGCATGTTTTTTTCAAAAGGCTGCAATGTAATTGTTCTTGCATCAGGAACGCTAATTTTAGATACTTGCGAAAGTGGTGTTGCAGAACCGTAATAATCTACGAAAACGCTTCCCAACATTGCCGGAGAAGCTTTTCCTGCACGAATGTTTAAGAATTCTTTTTCTAAATGCGCAATCGAACCATTCATTGATTCTTCAGTACTTTCTAAAATAAAATCTATTTCTTCACTCATTTCTTTTTTTTGTTTTCAGTTTTCACTCTCAGTTTTCAGTTCACGTCTGCAATTGCGACTGTAAACTGTTACTGCGACTATATATTTACTACAGTTCCAATATTTTCGCCTTCGCAGATTTTCAAAAGGTTTCCAATTTTGTTCATATCAAAAACAACGATTGGCAATTTGTTTTCCTGGCTTAATGTAAAAGCGGTTGTATCCATTACGTTTAATCCTTTTTTCAAAACATCATCAAACGAAATCATATCAAATTTTACTGCGGAAGCATTTTTCTCCGGATCAGAATCGTAAACACCATCAACACGCGTTCCTTTTAAGATAACATCAGCATTAATTTCGATTCCTCTTAAAACAGCTGCCGTATCAGTTGTAAAATACGGATTTCCTGTTCCGGCTCCAAAAATTACAATTCTTCCTTTTTCAAGATGGCGATCCGCTCTTCTTTTGATATAAGGTTCTGCAATAGATTCCATTTTTAAAGCAGTCTGCAAACGCGTTTTCATTCCCTTGTCTTCAAGAGCGCCCTGCAAAGCCATTCCATTAATAACAGTAGCAAGCATTCCCATATAATCGCCTTGTACTCTATCCATACCGGCACTTGCACCTGCAACGCCTCTAAAAATATTTCCTCCTCCTATAACAATAGCAATTTCTACTCCTTTACTGTGAATTTGCTTAATTTCTTCAGCATATTCGGCTAGTCTTTTTGGGTCAATTCCGTATTGTAAATCACCCATTAAGGCTTCGCCACTTAGTTTTAGAAGAATTCTTTTATATTTCATGTGTTGTTGCGTTAATTTGTGCAAATATAGACATATTCTGATTTTTAAAAATAATGTTTTAAAAAAATTAATCGTTCTTTTGAGTTTTAAGTTCAAGAAGATTTATTTCTCCTGAAAGTGATAAAAGTCATTCTCGTGTCTTTCTAAAATTTGTATTTTTATCGTACCAAAACGAAAGAAATATGAAAAGTATTGTAGCCAAAGCATTATTCAATAGTTATTCTTATACCGAATATCGCAAATTAGTTACCGATTTATTATCTGAAGGAAAATCAACTGGTGACAATCAGTCAGAAAGTCTCACACATTATACAAGTCTGAACGAAGCGAGAATGAACCGACTTGAAAAAACAATTAAAATTTCTGAAGATGTTATTGCAAAACTACAAAACTTAGACAACCATTATATCTGGCTGGTAATTTCTGAAGGGTGGTGCGGCGATGCAGCGCAAATTTTGCCAATCCTTAATAAAATGGCTTTAGCATCTGATAAAAGAATTGATTTGAAAATTGTTTTAAGGGATGATAATGACGAATTAATGAGCCAGTATCTTACCAATGGCGGAAAAGCAATTCCAAAAATAATTGTCATTTGTAAAGAAGCCGGAATTGTTCGTACAGATTGGGGACCAAGACCAAAAGGCGCAACAGAATTATTGGCAAATTATAAAAAGGAATTTGGCGTTATCGATGAAAAAATAAAAACCGATTTACAATTGTGGTATTTGGCAGATAAAGGAATTTCGGTTCAGGAAGAATTAACGCAAATCATGGAAAACATTAAGTACAACCGACTTTAATTGCCTAATGTGTTGAAAGTAAATATTTTACTTTCTTAAAATTTGTTAAAATATTTTTTTGAATTTAAAAAATTTGTATATTGGTAGAGTAATATCCCACTTCTATTATTTATTTTTTGATTTACTCTTTATTGGTGTTTATTTAATGTTTAACTATTAAAAATCCACTATTATGAAAAAGTTATTCGAAAAATTTTACGATTTTTTTTCGAGATTATTGTTTGACGGAAAAAATGTACCACACTATTAATTTCCAAAACAATTAATTTAGGAGTTGGCACATTACTATATAAGTATTATTTTGTAATGTGCTTTTTACTTTATTTCAAATTCAAACTTTCCTCAAATAAAGTAATATCAATCGCATTTTTAACATCATAATCGCCAATTTTAGTTCGGCGTAAAACAGTTAAGTGTGATCCTGAATTCATGGCTTTTCCAAAATCAAAAGCTAGTGAACGAATATAAGTTCCTTTGCTGCAAACTACTCTGAAATCAATTTCAGGAAGAGCGATTCTGGTAATTTCAAATTCGTGAATAGTAGTTTTTCGGCTTGCAATTTCTACAGTTTCTCCAGCTCGTGCGTGTTCATATAAACGAACACCATCTTTTTTAATAGCCGAAAAAATAGGCGGTTTTTGATCAATTTCACCTAAAAATTGTTTTACGGTTTCATGAATCAAAGCTTCATCAATATGAGAAGTTGGAAATGTCTGATCGATTTCTGTTTCTAAATCATATGATGGAGTAGTGGCTCCAATATAAAAAGTTCCCGTATATTCTTTTGCCTGCCCCTGAAGTTCAGAAATTCTTTTGGTAAATTTTCCGGTACAAATTAATAATAAACCAGTCGCCAAAGGATCTAAAGTTCCGGCGTGACCAATTTTAAACTTTTTTGGAAGTCCGACTTTATTAATTAAAAGGTATTTTAATTTATTGACAGCTTGAAACGAACTCCATTTTAAAGGTTTATCAATCAATAAAACTTGTCCGTCTAAATATTCTTCAGTTGTCATTATATAATCGTAAGGGGATGAATGAAAAAGTGAATCAATAATAAAATGATTCCGGCAATAATTCGGTAATAACCAAAAACTTTAAAACCATTTTTAGTTAGAAACCCAATGAAGGTTTTGATAGCCAAAAGCGCTACAATAAAAGCAACAACATTTCCGATAATTAATAAATTAACCTGATCGTGCGATAATTCGAATCCGTCTTTATAATAGTCGTAACATTTTTTTACGGTTGCACCCAACATGGTTGGTACAGCCAAAAAAAAGGAGAATTCAGCCGCTGTTGTTCTTGATAATTTTTGAGACATTCCGCCCACAATACTAGCGCCGCTTCGTGAAACTCCGGGAATCATGGCGATACACTGAAATAATCCAATTTTAAAAGCTTGCAAATAGGTAATTTCCTGAGAAGTTTCTGCTGTATTAGGGTTGTTAAACCATTCGTCTACTTTCAATAAAATTAAACCTCCAATTAAAAGTGAAACCGCAACTGTAACCGGATTTTCTAATAAACCATCAATAAAATCACTCAATAATAATCCTAAAACGACAGCCGGAATAAACGCAACCAAAAGTTTAAAGTAAAAATCAAGTGTTTGAAAAAACCGTTTGAAATATAAAACAACGACAGAAAGTATCGCGCCAAGCTGAATAACGATCGTAAAAAGTTTAGTAAAATCGTCGTGTGCAATTCCAAAAAAAGAAGAGGCAATGATCATGTGGCCAGTTGAAGAAACAGGTAAAAATTCTGTAATTCCTTCAATAATGGCAAGAACGATAGCTTGTAATGTATTCATGGAGAATTTTAGATTTTTAGATTTTTAGACATCTTAGATTTTTAGACTTTTTTAAGATTAAGCTAATAATCTAAAAGGTCTGAGAATTCTAAGCAGTCTAAAAAAGTCTATTTAGATTTTTTGAAAATAGAATAAATCGTGATTCCAAAACCAATTAAAACAGTGGTTGGAGCTAAACGGATACGTCTAAAACTAAAAACATCTTCATTAAAAACATTTGGATTGTCACTTCCTCCACCAGACATTAAGATAAATCCTAGGGCTATAACTGCAATTCCTATCAAAAGGATTTTGTAATTAATACCGTCAAAAAGGAATTCCTGTTTTGGCTGTTCTTCTTCTTTAATATTACTAATGTTATTTTTCATTTTGTCATTGCGAGGATCGAAGCAATCTCATCCTCTTTTATAAGTTTATTTTTCAATCTAAAATCTAAAGTCAGAAATCTAAAATTAATAAAGATCGTCTGTTCTTAAATTCAGGAAACGTTGTGTAGCAAAGTGTGTGCTTACCCAGGTAATTAGTACACCTAAACCGAAAACGGCTAATAAAACCAATCCTATTAAGATTTTGTCTTCTAAAATTCCTAATCCCGGGAAATTCGTTTCTACATACAGTAAAAGTGCGATCAAAGCAACAATGGCCAATCCTGCGCCTAATATTCCTAATTTTACGCTGCGCATTACAAATGGTTTACGAATAAACGATTTTGTTGCGCCCACCATTTGCATGGTTTTAATAATGAAACGGTTTGAATGTATGGATAAACGCAATGAACTATTGATTAATAAAACAGCAATTATCGCAAGGAAACCACTGATAATCAAAATCCACATACTTACTTTTTTGATGTTGTCGTTTACCAGATTTACCAATTGTTTGTCGTAAACAATGTCTTCAATCATAGTATTTTGACGCAAACGGCTTTCTATTTTAGAAATGCTGTCTCTTTCAACATAATCTGCTTTTAAGTGAATATCGTATGAGTTTAAAAGAGGATTTTCTCCTAAAAATGTCAGGAAATCTTCTCCAATAATATCGGTATGTTCTTTTGCTGCTTTTTCTTTGGTTACATAAACATAAGATCTCGCAAAAGGAGCCCTTTTCAATTCGGCGTTAAAAGCTTTTATTACACTATCATTGGCTTCGTTTTTAAAGAAAACCGTCATCGCGATTTTTTCTTTAAAATCATTGGCCAGTTTTTTAGAATTGATAATGAATAATCCCAGTACTCCCAAAAGGAATAATACCAGAAAAACACTTAATACAACCGAAAAATAAGAGGAAATTAACCTGCGCTTTTGAAATTTATCAAAGTTAGAACTCATAGTATGCTTAAATTATGTGGTAAAAATAATAAAGTATTTCTTTATTTAAAGTTAATAACGATCAAAGTTTTAACTTTCGTACCATAAATGTACGATTCAGGATTTAATAAATCAAGAATTAAAAATCTTGCAAGCCGATTTAACCGCAAAGTTCGCAGAGATGTTTCTATTTAATCGCCCAAAGTCGCGAAGTTGCAAAGTTAGTTTGATTGTTCGTGCGTCTCCAACGGTTGAAACCGTTGGCTATGTTTTTTAATATCTACATTTCTAATTATTTTTATGAGAGTGAAAAAAAACTTAGCAACTTAGAACCTTAGTAACTCAGAACCTTTAAAATTTAAATTTTCCCAGTTTCCCAAACCAAAGACAAATAATACAATCCGCCAATGGATGGCCCGCCAAGAATTGATGTGTAAGGTTTGTTCAAAAGATTGGTTGCGCCCAATTTTGCCGTAATTCCTGATTTTTGGAAAAAATAATTGATTTGCGCATCCATAGACCAATAAGCAGGAACAGTTCCTGAGACTAAAAAAGAAACATAATCAAAATTATTCTGATATCGTGCCGTTGCACTTGCGCTAAGATTTTTCCAGATATTATTGGCTATTAAAGTTCCGTTTATGTTAAATTCAGGGGTATTAAAACCATCTTCAAGACCGTCTTTATCATCGGTTCTGTCGAGTTTGGTGTAGGTTAAATTTGTTAGGGCTGTAAATGTTTCGTCTATTCGGTATTTTAAACCCAAACTTCCTCCGTAATTATAAATTTTACTTTTAGAATTCGTCCATAAACGGTAACGGTTTTGGGTTGTTTTCGAATATAAAGAAGTCGGAATAAGGTTTGGATCCATAGTATTTGGAATACTTGCTTCGACCTGAGCGATGAAGTTTTTATAAGAGTTGTAATAAAAATCGGCATCAATAAAAAGGTTTTTGTTTACAGCCATTCCTCTAAAACCAAATTCAAATGATTTTACAAATTCAGGTTCCAGATAAGTATATGGGTTTTTCTGAATGATATTTTTATTCTTCTCAATTGCAGCTGCCTGCGTAATTCCAAGTGTATTGAAATCACTATTTACCTGCGCCTGAAATTTATCAATCGAAGCTTTAGTATACGAATTCTCAAAAATGCCGTCAGACATAATTCTCAAACCGCCAACACGTTTTACGCCACCCGAATTTACATTCGAAAAACCTTCAAAAATACTCGGAAAGCGATATCCATTTTGATAGGATGCCCTAAAACTAATTGTTTCTCTTGGAGAATAAACCGCAGTGAATTGAGGCGTGAATTTTATATCAAAATAATCAGATTTATCCATTCTGATTGTCGCGCCCAATCTCAATTGGTCATTAAATAAGCCTTTGTTCAATTGCGTAAAAGCGCCGGTTTTTTGATAAGTTAAGTTTCCGGAATCACTTTTTGGATTGATAAAATAATTTCCATCAGGAACAATAATGTAGTTTCTGTAGTCAAAACCGCTTAATAATTTGGCATCTGTTTTTTCGAAGAAAGACGTAAAAGCTTTATCCCAATTAATTAAGCCTTCGCCATGAACCAAAGTCGATTTTACACGCAAAGCCGCACCAATATCCCAGTTATTAATGTCGATTAATTCTTTTTCTTTTGCTTCATAAGCCGGAGTTCCGGGTTCAAAACGCCCCTGATCAGATTGTGTTCTTGCAATTCTATGTGCGTCGGCAATATCAGATCCGTTTGTAATTCCATTTTTATAAGCTGTTGAATAATCTGCAAACCATTTATCATCAGATTTGTAAGCTCGATCCATGTTTTCTGCCAAAGAACGAAGGTTGTATGAGTTTCCGGTATTTTCGGTTGTGGCGTATGCTTTCACCTGAAAAATTGGCGTATGATAATCAATCGCAAATTGATTCAATGTATAATCATCTAATCGAAATCTATTCGAACGCTGATAAATCGTATTGATTAATGCCGTTTTATAGGTGACCGAAAGTTCGTTTCCTTGTTTCGGACGAAAGTAAAAACCAACATCAGCTTTATAATTTTTAATATCATAATCTGTAATATCAGTTTCACGATAACCTGTTCTGGCAACGACGTAATTTTTGCCATTTAAGTTTAAAGTTTTTCTGTTTGCCGACTCATTTCCGTAACCGTTTACTTCATCATAAGCCGGATTATCTGCGCCAAATAAATTGGTAGAAGCATTTGCATTTGAAGCCAAATCAGTGCGATCATCGGCAACCCAATCTGTTCCGCCCGTAGTTGAAGCATTGATTTTGAAAGCAAATTTTTCGTTGAAAGCTTTTGCAAATCGTAAATTAAACTGAGAATAAATTTTCGGTGAAAACCGATCAACATTGCCAACATGATTTACGCCCGTTAATTGCTGAATACTTACGCCCTGATATTCAAAAGGATTTTTGGTCTGAATATTGGCTAAACCGTTAATAGCGTTCATTCCGTACAAAGCCGCAGCCGTTCCCGGAATAATTTCGATTTTATCAATATCCAGATCATTTGCACCGAGTGCGTTGGCGATTGGTGCGCCCAAATGTGGCGCCTGATTGTCGATTCCGTCAACCAATTGTGCAAACCTTACGTTGGTAGAATTGGCAAAACCTCTGGTATTGATTACTTTAAATCCTAAACTTGGCGTGATAATCTGAACACCTTTTACATTTTCAAGTGCTTCATAAATACTTGGTGATCCCATTTTTTTGGCTTCCGCCGATTTTAACTGCTCGATACTTATTGGCGATCGCATAATGTTTTCAGATCTGCGGGAAGCGGTAATCACAACTTCATTTAAATCTTCTTTTTTGATGCTGTCCTGATTTTTTTTTGAATTTTCGGTTTGGGAAAAGCTTTTTAAACTTATCAGAAAAATCAATAATATGGAAAGTTGTAATTTCATAAAGAGAATAAAAATTTCAGTATGTTTTTAAATGAATACTGATGGTTAAAAAAAATGGTTTTGGTTATTTGATTTTTTAAAATGAAATTAAGGTTTTTTAAAATTTTAAATTCTGGGTTTCTTTCAAGGCAAAATCTTTAATACGTTTTTCGATTTCATAGAAAATAATAATAGCTTTTGCTCCGGCTTCGGTTAATTTCGCGCCGCCGCCGCCTTTTCCTCCAAGCAATTTTTCTACCAAAGGAGTTTCAGCACGCTGATTGATTTCTTCAACCAATTGCCACGCCTGACGATACGACATTTTCATTTCTTTTGCTGCATTGGTAATAGATCCTGTTTTTCGAATATTCTCCAGAAGCCAGATTTTCCCAATTCCCAGAAATGGACCTTCGGTTTCTTCAATCCAAAGGCGAACTTCAACAGAATATTTTTTGCTGTTATCCATTTTATTCTTTTAATGATCTTACAAAAATAGGACTATTATTCTTTATTTATGCTGGATTAAAATCCAGCCCTACAATATTGGTCGTTCCTCCGGAACTTTATATTGCTTGAGCTTTCTAAGTATTATAGTGTAAATATAAGTATATTTACGTAATTTAAAATAAGTATTTTTTTATTTTATTTGTTTGTCAACGAAATACCTTTGGTACAAACGACAATAAATGTAAATTTGCGGCTAATTAATTAGTGAAAAGCCTTAGAACCTTAGTCACTTAGAATCTTAGTCACTTAGAAATGAAATACAATCCAAACGAAATCGAAGAAAAATGGCAAAAATATTGGGCTAAAAACCAAACTTTTGCTGCATCAAACAATTCTGAAAAACCGAAGCATTATGTTTTAGACATGTTTCCTTATCCATCGGGAGCGGGATTACACGTTGGGCATCCGCTGGGTTATATCGCTTCAGATGTATATTCTCGTTTCAAAAGACATCAGGGATTCAATGTTTTGCACCCAATGGGTTACGACAGTTTTGGATTGCCGGCAGAACAATATGCGATTCAAACGGGGCAGCGTCCGGAAGATACAACACGCGTAAATATTGATGGCGGGGTTGATAAAGAAGGAAAACAAATTGCCGGATATAGAAAACAATTAGATAAAATTGGCTTTTCATTTGACTGGGCGCGTGAAGTACGTACCTCAAATCCTGATTATTACAAACATACACAATGGATTTTTATTCAATTGTTTAATTCATGGTATTGCAGAAAAGAAGAAAGAGCTTTTGATATTTCGGAGCTTGTAAAAGTTTTTGAGGAAGAAGGAAATGTTTTGGTTGAAGCAGTTTGCGACGATAATGTTGAAATCTTCACAAAAGAACAATGGAATTCGTATTCTGAAGATCAAAAAGAAAAAATCCTTTTGCAATATAGAATGACGTATTTGGCAGAAACCGAAGTAAACTGGTGTCCCGGTTTAGGAACTGTTTTGGCAAATGACGAAATTGTAAACGGCGTTTCTGAGCGTGGAGGATATCCTGTAATCCGTAAAAAAATGACCCAATGGAGCATGCGAATTTCTGCTTATGCAGAGCGTTTGTTGCAAGGTTTAAATGATATTGACTGGAGTGAATCTATAAAAGAATCACAAAGAAACTGGATCGGAAAGTCTGTAGGCGCAATGGTTAAGTTCAAAGTAAACTCACAACTCATAACTTCTGACTCAGAACTTTTTATTGAAGTTTTTACAACAAGACCTGATACAATCTTCGGAGTAACTTTTATGACTTTGGCACCGGAACACGATTTGGTGGCTAAAATTGTAACTGCTGATCAAAAAAATGCTGTTGATGCATATATCGAAAAAACAGCAAAACGTTCAGAGCGTGAGCGTATGGCCGATGTAAAAACCATTTCCGGAGTATTTACGGGAGCTTATGCAGAACATCCTTTTACAAAAGAACCAATTCCGGTTTGGATTGGAGATTACGTTTTGGCTGGTTATGGAACGGGTGCTGTAATGGCAGTTCCTTGCGGAGACGAAAGAGATTATGCTTTTGCTAATTTCTTTAAAGGACATCCCGAGGCTTCGGGAGGAATGCCGGAAATCAAGAATATTTTTGATAAAGACATTTCTGAGGCTGCTTTTGGAGCCAAAGAAGGATTTACATTAGTAGATTCTGATTTCTTAAATGGATTAAATTATAAAACAGGAACTCAAAAAGTAATTGCTGAGTTAGAAAAAATTGGTCAGGGAACCGGAAAAACAAATTACCGTTTGCGTGATGCTGTTTTTTCTCGTCAGCGTTATTGGGGAGAGCCTTTCCCGGTTTATTATGTAAATGGACTTCCAAAAATGATAGATGCGCAACATTTGCCAATCATTTTGCCAGAAGTAGAAAAATATCTACCAACCGAAGATGGTTTGCCTCCGTTAGGAAACGCAACAATCTGGGCTTGGGATACCAAAAACAATGAAGTTGTTAATACTGATTTGGTTGATAATTTCGAAATTTTCCCTCTAGAATTGAACACAATGCCAGGTTGGGCAGGAAGTTCATGGTATTGGATGCGTTATATGGATGCGCACAATGAAACTGAATTTGCAAGCAAAGAAGCTTTAGCTTACTGGGAAAGTGTAGATTTATACATCGGCGGAAGCGAGCACGCAACAGGACATTTATTGTATTCTCGTTTTTGGAATAAATTCTTAAAAGACAAAGGTTTCGCGCCAACCGAAGAACCATTCAAAAAACTGATCAATCAGGGAATGATTTTGGGGACTAGTGCTTTTGTTTATAGAATTTATTTAAAAGTTTTAGATAAATCTAAGCTGATTCAGAAAAGCGAAAGAGAAGTTCGTTATCCAATGGATGCTATAAAATATATTTCAGAAAATTATAGTTATTATACTTCATTTAATTATTTAACTGATTTGAGTGATGGTAAAATTGAACCTTCAAATTTCGAATCAGGTAAAATGTTTACTGTTTCTAATCTAGAATTAGGAAAAGATCTTATGATAGAATTTGAAGTTGATGAAGAAATCATAGATAAAGTTTTATTAGGAGATTATATTTTAGATGTAAGTTTTGACCCGATCAGAATTCCAATTAAACATGTAAATAATAGTAATGAGTTAGATGTTGAAGAATTGAAAAAAGGATTTCATCAATTATCTGCTGTTAATTTCTTTTACAAAGGAAAATTTATTGTTGGAAGAGGAGTTGAGAAAATGTCAAAATCATACCATAATGTAGTTACTCCGGATGATATTTGTGCAGAATATGGAGCTGATACATTACGTTTATACGAAATGTTTTTAGGTCCGTTAGAGCAGGCAAAACCTTGGAATACTGCCGGAATTTCGGGAGTTTTTGGTTTCCTTAAAAAATTATGGAGATTGTATTTTGACGAGAATAACGGTTTAATCGTAAACGACGACGAACCTACAAAAGACAACTTAAAATCATTACATAAAACCATCAAAAAAGTGGCAGAAGATATTGAGAGTTTTTCTTTCAATACTTCGGTTTCTCAATTTATGATTTGTGTGAACGAATTGTCGACTCAAAACTGTCATTCAAGAGCGATTTTAGAACCATTAGCAATTTTGGTTTCGCCTTATGCGCCTCATATTGCCGAAGAATTATGGTCGCAATTAGGACATAAAGAATCTATTTCAACAGTTGCTTTTCCTGCTTTTGATGCGAAACATTTGATCGAAAGTTCTAAAGAATATCCGGTTTCTTTCAATGGAAAAATGCGTTTCACAATCGAATTGCCTTTGGATTTAACCAAAGAACAAATCGAAGAAATTGTTTTGAAAGACGAAAGAACGTTAAAACAATTAGACGGTAAAGCTCCAAACAAAGTTATTGTTGTTCCAGGAAGAGTTATCAATTTTGTGATTTAAATAAAATCCATTTATAATATTAAATTCCCAAATTCCAATTTTACGATTGGGGTTTGGGATTTTTTTTGTGGTAGTTTTTTCCGCTACGAATTCACGAATTGATTTAAAAAAAATTCGTGAATTCGTGGCGGAAATAATATGTTTAAGCGGAAATTTGGATTTTTTTTGCCAAAAATGACACGAGTTTTTACCAATTTAATTCGTGTAAATTCGTGCAATTCGTGACAAGCTTAATTGGAATTTGGAATTTTTTTATTCAAAATTTTATTCCCATTGTAACATTTTAATAATTCTCGTATCCAAAGGGCGGATCCGATTATTTATCAACTTAAAAATTATTAAAAATGAAAAAGTATATTTTAATTATCGCCCTTTTATTTTCTGCATTATGTTTCAATGTGTTCGCACAAACAAAGTCATATCCTTTTGAAGTTTCTAAAACCGGAAAAGGAAAAGAAGTTATAATATTTATTCCCGGATTTGCTTCTTCCGGCGATGTCTGGAACGAAACAAGAGCTAATTTTGAAAAAGATTTTACCTGTTATACCCTTACAATGGCAGGATTTGCAGGTGTTAGTCCGCAGCCTGATGCTTCTTTTGAGAATTGGAAAAATCAAATCGCTCATTATCTTAAAGCAAATCAAATCGAAAAACCAATTGTAATCGGGCACAGTATGGGCGGTGGTTTGGCATTAGCTTTAGCTGCAGATTATCCGGAACTTATTAGTAAAATTGTGATTGTGGATGCGCTTCCGTGTTTAGGAGCGATGATGGATCCTTCTTTTAAATCAAAAGAAAATAACGATTGTTCGCCAATGATAAATCAAATTACAGCGATGTCTGATGCCCAGTTTTTAGAGATGCAAAAAACGAATATTCCGAGACTTGTTGCAGATGTTTCGAAACAGGATTTAATTATAAACTGGGGAATAAAATCAGACCGAAAAACGTTTGCAGGAGTGTTTTGTGATTTTGCAAATACAGATTTAAGAGATAAAATTTCAACTATAAAATGCCCGTCCTTAATATTGCTTGAATCTTATTTTGTAAATTTCAAACCTACAATCGAAGCGCAGTACAAAAACTTAAAAACAGCCAGTTTGCAATATGCCAATAAAGGTTTGCATTTTATAATGTATGATGATAAAGACTGGTATTTGAGCCAATTAAACAATTTTATAAAAGCGTAAAATGAAATTCGAAGATATCTATAAAACATATTGGGATCGAATATTCAGGCTTTGCATGGGTTTTGTCAACGATTATGATATTGCGCAGGATCTGGCTCAGGAAACTTTTATTATTGTCTGGCAAAAACTCGAAACTTTTAGAAACGAATCGAGTATAGGAACCTGGATTTTTAGGATTGCTTCTAATAATTGTTTGAAGCAGATCGAGAAACAGAAACGTTTTCCAAAATCGGAATTGCCACTTCATCTTACCGAAGAAAAGCAATATTCATTAGAACCACAAATTCAGTTTTTATATAAATGTATTGCTGAATTGCCTGAAACCGACCGTATTATTATTTCACTTGAACTTGAAGATGTAAAGCAAACGGAAATAGCTAAAATCGTTGGGCTTTCAGAAGCTAATACAAGAGTGAAAATTCATAGAATTAAAGAAAAACTGACTCAAAAATTCAAAGAAAATGGACAACAATAATATAGATTTTAAAGATTTATGGAAAAAACAAACCGTAAATCAACCCAATATAGAAGATTTGCTTTCAAGATTAAAACAGTTTAAAAAAATAGCTTTACGCAGTTTATGGATTACTAATGTCCTGCTTTTTGCAACATGCGCTTTCATTATTTTTATCTGGTATTTTTATCAGCCTGATTTTATTTCTACCAAAATTGGAATTGCTTTAACAGTTTCGGCAATGCTTATTTATCTGGCTGTTTATAACAGATTATTATCTGTTTATAAAAATATAGACACAACCCAAACCAATCAGCAATATTTGCAGAAACTCATTTTAATTAAAAGAAAACAACAATTTTTGCAATCCAGAATTTTGAGCTTGTACTTTATTCTATTAGGAATAGGAATAAGTTTATATATGTATGAATACGCATCAAAAATGAGTTCGTTTTTTAGTGTTTTAACGTATGTAATGTTGTTTTTATGGATAGGATTTGCCTGGTTTTATTTGAGGCCAAAGGAAATCAAAAAACAAGAAACCAAATTAAATAGTCTGATAGAAAAATTTGAAGAAGTCAATAAACAATTAGAAAATGAATAAAAAAAGCGGTTTGTAATTTTTACAAGCCGCTTTTTAGCAAATTAAATTTCTAACTCCTAATCTTATCTCGGAAATATGTACGTTTTTGGGTGTACTACAATAATTCCGTCTGAATTTGCAGTTCCCGTTAATTCAGAAACTACTTTTCCTCCAACATAAACTTTAGCGGTTACAGTTTGTCCTGCAACACCGCCAAGACCACTTGTGTGTACTAAAGCCCCATCAGAACCCGGGTCAGCTGTAAATTCTTTTGTCCATGGCAATGCCGGAACATCTTCAATAAGCGGAGCACCGCTTTTTTCCATATAGGTTACATCAAGTTCTCCTGTAAAATTTCCTGTTATTTCATATTTCACATCTCTTGAAGCTGTAACCGGTTCATTGTTATCGTTATCGCTGCTGCACGATACTGCTGTAAAAGCAAGTGTTAATACAAGCGCTGCTGTTTTCAAAATTGATTTCATAATAAATTTATTAATAATTAATATTCGTTTCAAACAAAATTAGATGCTAAAATAAGAGTTGGCAATACCTGATAAAATGTAATTTCTTTTACCTGATATCAGGTAAAAGCACGCAAAATCTTTTCGAAACATTTTTTAATTTAATAAATTTGAATAAATACCATTTTATGAAGAAAATCTGCTTTTACACACTATTCTTATTTTTATCCGCCGTTGCACATTCACAAGTTATTCTTTCATTAGATGATGATACCGTATATATAGATAGTATCGCAAAAGTTACCAAAAACACAAAATCAGATAGCATCAAATGTCTTTACAGTTTTAGGTTGTCTAAACTTTATTTAATGATTCAGGATTTAAAAAAATCTAAAGAATATTTGAGTCAGGCCAATAAATTAAAAAAGAATTTCCCTTTTCTGCAAGATGCATCACTGTTTTATAATTCGTATAGTTTTTTAGAAAAAGGTGATGTTGCAGGTTTTGAGAAGACTTTGTTAGATGCCAATTCTAAATTAAAGCATTATAATAATACCGAAGCTTTTAGGCTGCGTTCTATTATTTTACAGAATTATGGCATTATGCAACAGCGAAAAAACAACGAAAAAGGTTATATGAAATTGTTAGTTCACGAAGCAATTCCTGTTGCAAAAAGAAGTGGCGATTACGAACTAATTAGCAGTTTGTACAAAGCGGTTGCCATTATTTTTATGAATAATAATGAACGTCAAAAAGCAGAAGAATATTTAATTGAAGCGCAGCAATATATTGAAAAGGCGACTAAAAGAACGCCAACACTGGCAGAATCTAAAATGGAAACCTATATTATTAATGCTGAAAATTTAGTAGAATTAAAACATTTTTATGATGCTAAAAAAGTGCTTGATAAAGCGTTTTCTAAACTCGAAAAATTTCCGGAGTCTAATTTAAATGATTCCTATTTTTATGCTGAAGGTTTGTATTATGCAAAGCAGAATAAAAACACAGAAGCATTGACAAGTTATGAGAAAGGAATAAAATCGGCAGAAAAACACCAAAACGCGATTGCTTTAAATCGCCTTAAATTTGCAGAATATGAAGTGCTTTTTAAGTTGAAAGAATATGAAAAAGCCAGAGAAAACCTGGAATACCTTCTTGAAAACACGCCGTTTATTGTCGATAAAAAGAACTATTATAATGAATTGTCGAAAGTATACAACTCTTTAAAAAATTATAACCAAGCTTATTTTTATTCCAATAAATACAATATTATCAACGACAGTTTAAACAAGACAAAATTTCAAAATGAAATTGTTGAACTTGAAGCAAAATACAAAAAGGCCGAAAATGAGAAAAAGATAACTGCCCTGCAATCGCAAAATGAAAAAGCAGCATTACTGGTTCATAATAACCGATTAAATTCTGTTTTATTTGCCGTCCTGTCTGTGTTATTGTTTCTTGTTGTTTTGTTTTTGTGGATATTGAATAAAAACCAAAAGAAGTTAAGTTTTCAAAAAGAAATCAATCATCAACAGAAAGTAACGGCACTTGAAAATCAACAGAAATTATCCGTTTCAAATGCTTTGATTGAAGGTGAAGAAGTAGAAAGAGAAAGAATTGCCAGAGATTTACACGACGGACTCGGAAGTATGCTTTCAGGATTGAAAATTCATTTGAAACTGGCAGAAAAAGAGAATGTCAGCACAACAGAAGTGACCACTTTGCTGGATAATTCAATAAAAGAATTAAGGAATATTTCTCAAAACTTAATGCCCGAAAGTCTGCTTAAATTAAGTTTAGAACATGCGTTGCGGGATTTGTGTTTGGCAAATTCTAATACAAAAACAAATGTTGAATTTCAGTATCTGATTAAAAAATCAAACTTGCCTAAAAACTACCAAATTGTTATTTACAGAATTATTCAGGAGCTTTTAAATAATGCTTTAAAGTATGCCAATGCATCAGAAATTTTGGTTTCGTGCTCTCAAAATAAAGACACTTTTTTTATAACAGTCGAAGATAACGGAATTGGTTTTAATATCCAGGAAAGAAATAATACCGGAATGGGTTTGCGCAATATAAAAAACCGCGTAGCATTTTTAAGCGGAAAACTGGAAATTGAAAGTGAAATAAACAAAGGTACTTCGGCGTATATTGAACTAAAAGTAAAAAATGAATCACCAACAGATGAATAAAAAATATAAAACAGTAATTGTTGACGATCACCCAATTGTGATTTCCGGTATTGCGGGCTTACTGGCAGATTTTGAAACTGTTGAGGTTGTTGGAAAGCTGCAGTCTGGAGTAACGCTATTAGAATATATTGAAGCAAATGAAGTCAATTTAATTTTAATAGATATTTTTTTGCCTGTAATAAACGGGACAGATCTTTGTAAAACAATCAAACAAAAATATCCTAAAATGATTATTATTGGCATGAGCAGCCAGTCTGAAAGAAGTTTGGTAATGCAGTTTATTCAAAACGGAGGAAATGGTTATATTTTGAAAAGTGCTTCTTTTGATGAATTTAAAAACTGTATTCGTAAAGCAATCGAGGGTGAAATTGTTTTTAGTGATGAAGTGAGAATGATTATAACTCAGCCGCAATCTGAAGATTTAGATCGGATTCCGAGTCTTAGCCGAAGGGAAAAAGACATTGCCTTATTGCTTTCAAAAGGAAAATCGACTCAGGAAATTGCCGATGAATTATTTTTGAGTTTCTTAACCGTACAAACACATCGACGTAATATTCTTCAAAAATATAAAACTAAAAATGTAGCAGAATTAATTACTTTTCTTCTGAAGAACAATCTTTTAAATTAACAAAATCTTCTGAATGCCAAAATGACATTTTTAGAAATTGGTTCGTAAATTGCTGTTTGTTTTGTAACTTTAAGTTCAATCAAAAAAAACGAAAAAATGGGAAGTGGATATTTAATTATTGCCGGTGCAATTATGTTATTCAGCTGGCTGGTGAGTTCAAAATTAAAAAGTAAGTTCGAATTATACTCAAAACTGCAATTGAGAAACGGAATGAGCGGTGCCGAAATCGCCGAGAAAATGTTGGCCGATAACGGAATTTATGATGTTCGTGTTATCTCAACTCCGGGACAGTTAACAGATCATTATAATCCTTCAGATAAAACCGTTAATTTAAGCGAGGCAGTTTATAATCATCGTAATGCAGCCGCTGCAGCTGTTGCTGCTCACGAATGTGGTCACGCCGTGCAGCATTCTATAGGGTACGAGTGGTTAACCATGCGTTCTAAATTAGTGCCAATTGTAAGCGTCGCCTCAAATTATGTACAATGGATTTTGATTGCAGGAATTTTGATGATCAGAACTTTTCCTCAATTATTGTTAATCGGAATCATCATTTTTGCCGCAACAACATTATTTTCAATTATAACTTTACCGGTAGAATACGACGCAAGTAATCGTGCACTGGCCTGGTTAGAAAATAAACACATGCTGACACAAGAAGAACAGGCAGGGGCAAAGGATGCCTTAAAATGGGCTGCAAGGACTTATGTCGTAGCCGCCATCGGATCAATTGCGACATTATTGTATTATATTTCGATTTATTCCGGAAGCAGACGAAATTAATGTGTCAATTAGAAAATTAGTCAATTAGATAATTTATCAGACCCGACAGATTTTTAAATCTTGTCGGGTTTGTTGTTTTAATATATGACGTATTTTAATAAATTGTAAAAAATAATCCATAAAGTAGTCACTATAAATATAGCATTTAAATAATTTTTATTTCCGGATTTAAAGAATTGGTAAAGAAGAAATATGCTATAAATTATACTTACAGGAATTGATAATAAGAAAAAAAGATCGCTTATATTAGGGATATGTGGACTGCCTTTTGGCTGAAATGTTTTTATAATGAGAAATAGTATAAAGTAAATTATAAAAAAAAGTATCGTTTTAATCTCAGGTCGTAATTTTGAAATCATTTTCGAGGTATTGTTGAAGAAATTATCTAATTATCTAATTGGCACATTGTCTAATTCTAAAGCTGAATCTGCCTGTCAATCTGCTGATCTAACGATATAAAGGTTTCTGTTCTTGAAACACCCTCGATAGCCTGAATTTTTGTATTTAAAAGCTGCATCAAATGCTCGTTGTCGCGACAGATAATTTTAATCAAAACCGACCAGTTTCCAGTTGTGTAATGACATTCTAAAACTTCCGGAATCTTCTTTAAATCTTTTACAGCTTCAGAATTTCGGGAAGCTTTGTCCAGATAAACACCAATAAACGCCATAGTATTATAACCCAAAACTTTTGGATTTACAGTGAATTTCGATCCTGAAATTACGCCTGATTGTTCCAGTTTTTTTAAACGCTGATGAATCGCCGCTCCGGAAATCCCAATTTTATTGGCAATTTGCAAAATAGGTTTTCGGGCATCATCCATTAAATAGCGAAGTATTTCTTTGTCGATACCGTCAATTTCGATTACAAGAGAATTGATTTTCATAAGAGTTGTGGTTTGAAACTAATATTGGGTTTTTGGTTTTAAATAGAAATCAAATTTAAGGATTAAAGTTTTAATTGAATAGGAAATAGTCATTTTAAATCTTTGTCAAAATTTAGAACCTCGACAAAAAGATATGCGAAAAATATGTCGGCGCATTTTTCTCATCCCGAGGAACAAGGGATCTCCACGAGTAGCTCGACAAAGATTGGCAACTTACTTTACGGAGTTTCTTGCGGAAATCCCTTGTTCCTCGTGATGACAAGATTGGTTTAAGTCGCAGTTGGAAAGCTTCAAAATAGTCTAAAAAAAATTCCAAATCCCAACAAGAAAGTTGGAATTTGGAATTTTATAAATTTGATATTTTTATTAAAAAGGATTATTTTCCTTTGTTCGCTTCGCTAATGTATTTTTCTAGAGCCATTGTCATAGAAGGTGTTTCAGGAGTTGGAGCAAGAATATCTATTCTTAAGCCATAATCAAGAGCTTCTTTTTGAGTCGTGCTTCCAAAAACAGCAATTCTGGTATTGTTTTGTTTAAAATCAGGGAAGTTTTTAAACAATGATTTAATCCCGGTTGGGCTAAAAAATGCTAAAACATCATAATAAACATCTGCCAAATCAGATAAATCACTCATTACTGTTTTGTAAAAAACCGCTTGCGTCCAGTCTACTTTTAAACCATTTAAGGTAATAGGCGCGTCAGCATTTAACTGATCAGATGCCGGAAGCAGGAATTTTTCGTCTTTGTATTTTTTAATTAATGGAGATAAATCAGCAAAATCTTTTGCACCTACATAAATTTTTCGCTTTCTGTACACTACATATTTCTGCAGGTAAAACGCAACTGCTTCAGATTGACAAAAATATTTCAATCCTTCAGGAACTTTGTAGCGCATCTCATCCGCTACTCTGAAAAAATGATCTACAGCATTTCTGCTTGTCAAAATAATCGCAGTGTAATGATTAAGGTCGATTTTTTGTAATCGAATCTCTTTTGCGTTAACCCCTTCCACATGAATAAATGGTCTGAAATCAATTTTTATTTTGTGTTTTTGTTGGAGCTCAAAGTAAGGAGAATTTTCCACTTTAGGTTCAGGCTGTGACACCAAAATTGTTTTCACTTTCATATTATAAACATTTACTAAGCCACCTCTTTTGTTATCCAATAATACATGAAATAATAAGGGGCTATTTCAAGAGCGCAAAGATATAAAATAAAATAAAATAATTTACTGATTATTACGTTTTGATACGTTTTAATTGAAATAAAGTAGGAAAACAGACTTATACACAGCGAAACGCCTATTATTACTAGTGGTACGCTTGTTGGGATATTGTCTGAATAGAATAAAATAGCATTAATTGGAAGGATTAAAACGCCAATATAGGTTCTGTAAGTTGCTTTTTGTAAGTTGAAAAGGCTTACAAATTCGTCGATATTGAAAGAAGTTGCTACGATTTTTTCGATTAAAAATTTCCCTAAAATAAAATACAGCAGAAAAGTGGCAATCTGAATGTATAAAATCCAGTCGGTTTTTAAGGACTCATATCCGTTTGAAGATTTAAATCCAAAAATATCCATCGTAAGTAAAATGAAAAAGGAAAACGACAGAACCTGTACAAAAAACAATCCCATTATAAAACTGCCCTTTAAATTACTGGTGTCACGATAAATTTTAGCATACTTATCAGAAAAAATAAGTTTGCTAAATTCACTAAATCTGGTTTCATAAGTCGATTTAGTAATGGCAACAAGAGCAAAGGCCACCACAAATAAAAGTGTTGCCCAATCTTTGTTCTCTAGAATTCTGGGTTGAAGGTGTTCGATCATAGCGTTACAAAATTAGTAATTTTTTGTGTCAATACTTTTATTATAGATTTATTATGAATGAAATGGCATAAAAAGTTTACTTTTGCCATGAAATTGCCAAGAAAAATGAATGATAGTATTGTCATAATTCCCACTTATAACGAAATTGAAAACATAGAAAGTATAATAAGAGCTGTACTTTCGCAACATAAACCTTTTCATCTTTTAATTATAGATGATAATTCTCCGGATCATACTGCAAACAAGGTAATTGCATTGCAGGAAGAATTTTCTGACAGATTGTTTTTAGAGCAAAGAGCCAAAAAATCTGGTTTGGGAACTGCGTATGTTCATGGTTTTAAATGGGCTTTAGAACGTAAATATGATTTCATTTTTGAAATGGATGCCGATTTTTCACATAACCCAAATGATCTAGAAAAATTGTACGATGCCTGCCATTTTGGTGGCGCCGATTTAGCAATTGGTTCCCGTTATGTAACAGGTGTAAATGTGGTAAACTGGCCTTTAAGCCGTGTTTTAATGTCGTATTTTGCTTCGGTATACGTAAAATTTATTACCGGAATGAAAATTCATGATGCAACTGCGGGTTTTGTTTGTTACAAAAGAGAAGTTTTAGAGAAAATAAATCTCAACAAAATAAAATTTGTAGGTTATGCGTTTCAGATTGAAATGAAATACAGAACCTATTGCGCCAAATTTGAAATCAGTGAAGTTCCAATCATTTTTACAGATAGAACAAAAGGAGTTTCAAAAATGAGTAACGCCATTATTAAAGAAGCTATTCTTGGTGTGATTTCACTTCGATTAAAAAAATTAATCAATACATTATAATACACGGTGATGAATAGGATTTTAATAAAGAATGCTAAAATTGTAAACGAAGGAGCTATTTTTGAAGGTGATGTTCTAATTGAAAACGACTTAATTGTTGAAGTTGCAGACAGTATCAGCCTAAAGACTTCAGATTGTATTGTTATAGACGCCGAAGGAAATTATTTAATGCCGGGTGCAATTGATGATCAGGTTCATTTTAGAGAACCGGGATTAACGCATAAAGGAGATATTGAATCTGAATCAAGAGCTGCAGTTGCGGGCGGAATCACTTCTTTTATCGAACAGCCAAACACGGTTCCTAATGCGGTTACTCAGGAAATTTTAGAAGATAAATATCAAATAGCTGCCGTAAAATCATTTGCGAATTATTCGTTTATGATGGGAGCAACCAATGATAATCTGGAAGAAGTTTTAAAAACCAATCCAAGAAACGTTGCCGGAATCAAAATCTTTTTGGGTTCTTCAACCGGAAATATGCTGGTTGATAACGAAGCAACTTTAGAAAAAATATTCTCAAGCACGCCAATGTTAATTGCAGTTCATTGTGAAGATGAAACAACAATTAAAAATAATCTTGCCCTTTATAAAGAACAATATGGTGAAGATGTTCCGGTTACGGCGCATCATTTAATTCGAAGTGCAGAAGCCTGTTATATTTCGTCTTCAAAAGCGGTGGCACTGGCGAAAAAGACCGGAGCGCGTTTGCATATTTTTCATCTTTCGACAGCGAAAGAAATGGAATTGTTTTCGAATAAAATTCCATTAGAAGATAAAAAAATTACTGCTGAGGTTTGTGTACATCATCTTTGGTTTACTGATGAAGATTACAAAACAAAAGGAAATTTCATTAAATGGAATCCTGCTGTAAAAACTGCCGAGGACAGAAAAGAACTTTGGAAAGCTTTGAACGATGGCCGTATTGATGTTATTGCAACAGATCACGCGCCTCATACAAAAGAAGAAAAAAGCCAATCGTATTTAAATGCTCCTTCTGGCGGGCCACTGGTTCAGCATGCAGTTGTAGCTATGTTTGAAGCGCATCATCAGGGAAAAATTTCTATTGAAAAAATCGTAGAGAAGATGTGCCATAATCCGGCTAAAATTTTCAAAATCGAAAAAAGAGGTTTTGTAAAAGAAGGTTATTTTGCTGATTTAGTGATTGTAAATCCGAGTTTGCCATGGAGCGTAAAATCTGAAAATATATTATCAAAATGTGGCTGGTCTCCTTTTGAAAATTTTACTTTTAAATCGAGAATTACACATACTTTTGTAAATGGCGAATTGGTTTACAATAATTTTAAGGTAAAAGACATTCGCAACGGAAAAAGATTATTGTTTGACAGATAAAAAACGAAAATGAAGAATTTTGCCTTAATAATATTGGTTTTGTTTCTTGCTGTAAGTTGTAAAAAAGAGCTTGTAAAAGAGCCAAAACGACTTATTGAGAAAGGAAAAATGATTGATATTATGTATGATTTGTCTGTTTTGGATGCCATAAAATATAATAATCCGTTGTCATTAGATTCTTTAGATGCAAGTCCAAAGAAATTTATTCTGCAGAAATATAAAGTAGACAGCTTGCAGTTTGCCCAAAGTAATATGTATTATGCGTCAGATTACGAGAGCTATAAAGAGATGTTTGATGAAATTGCAAAGCGATTAGAGAAGAATCAGAAAAAGGCAGATTCATTGGCTAAAATCGAAGAGAAAAAGGCAGCAAAAGCAAATAAGAATAAAAAAGTAAAGCCAGGAGAATCAGCTCCAAAGCTTGAAGAAGTTAAGCCGGTCAATATCGATTCAATAAAAAAATCGAGACAATTAAGAAGATAGATTATAACTTCGAGACCTCTTTTATATATTGATGTACATCTAGAAAAACCGTTCCAAGAGCGGTTTTTATCTTTTCATTCGAATACAAATTCTTCGAATAAGAAGCTTTTGCAGTCGCCTTGGTTAAAGTTCTTTTTTGGAAAAACAAAGTCGAAAATAATCCGTCTGCAATCCAAAGAAAGTTCATTAATAATGGGGTTGCATGAATTTTTGGTTTTTTTGCTTTTAAAGCTTCGGCAATTGTATTTAGGATATCTCTGAAAACAATATTATCTGCAATCAATGTAAAACGCTCGTTTTTGATATCGCTTTTCATCAGCTCAAATGCAATTTTTACTACATCGTTTATGGTTACAAAACCTGTGTTTCCAAGCGTATAAAACGAAAGCCCGTTAGCAACTTTCGTATAAAGTTCAGCACTTCCCTTTTCCTGATTTTTTGTTTTCGGAATTGGGCCTAAAATTACACCGGGATTAATAATGATAATGTCGAGGCCTTCCTGAACAGCTCGCCAAACTTCCATTTCGGCACCATATTTTGAAATAGCATAATCGCTATGAGGTTTTTCCGGATTCCAGTCTGTCTCTTCGGTAATAAAAGTTTCGTGTGGAGCCAGATCGCCCAAAGCGGCAATAGAACTTACAAAACAGAATTTCTTTATTCCTTTGGCTAACGAAAAATTCACCATATTGGCCGTTCCTTCGATGTTTGTTTTTCGAAGTGCATCTTCATCTTTGGGATCAAATGAAATTAAAGCAGCACAATGGTAAACGTAATCAATATCAATAAAAGCAATTTCAAGAGAAGGCACGTCTAAAATATCGGCTTCAAGCCAATTAATTTTTTCGAATAAATCAGTTTTTTTATACAATTCAAAAACCGATTTTGTTTTTTGAATGTTATTTTGGTTTCGGTAAATCGCCCGGACATTTTCTCCATTTTCAATTAAATGAAGCAATAAATGCGCGCCAACTAACCCTGTTCCTCCAGTTACTAATACCATTTCGTAAAGATAGTATTTTTGATAAATCAATTGATAATGTAATTTGCCATGACAAAATATTTATCCTTAATTTAATAAAAAAGCGACGGACATCATTAAAAATTTAACTGACGTCTGTCGCTTAAGACAAAAGGGATTGAATTTTACTAAAAAATGGTATAGCCAAAAATAAAATCTATTGAGCTGTACTTTGCAGAATGGGCGATGTAATTTACTAATTCATTTTTTGTATTAAATCTCATTTCAGCTGAGAATTTATTTTTAAAATTATAACCTAATCCAAACGCCAGGTTTTTCCCTAGGTTACCATCAAAATTTATTGTGCTGTTATTGTTCTTGTTAGTATAAAGTATATTGGTTTTACCAATGATGTCTAATGAATAGGCGGCGTCAATGAAGATTTTTGAATTTTGATTCAGAAACATATAATGTCTTCCGCCAATTGGTAGTTGTAAAGCTGTATGCTCCATTTTTACATTATAAGGTGTTTGTGCATTTGTTATAAAGTCGTTGGGAGCATTGTAATTTTTTTCAACCTCGTATTTTTGATAAAGTGGATTAATGAATATACTCCATTTGTTTTTGTTAAAGGGCAGTATATATTCAGCTTCTGCACCCATTTTGAAAACCATTTTTTTATCGAATTCAACATTCAATTCAGGAGCCATAGCATTCATAATTGTTGTAGAAACCACGCTTACTCCGGCTGATATTTTGATAAAGAATTGTTTTTTAGATGTTTTTTTATCACTTTTTTCATCTGAAGTCGAATTGAAGTTGTTGTATTGAGAAAAATAATTAACAAGATCGGTTTTTTTGTATTTAAGATTTAGAATCTCTTTTTCGGTTACGCTTTCAGATTTAACATTTTTATAGAGTTGTTGTTTGTACTCGTTGTTTTCACTTATTTTTTCAGCTCCTTCGTTTTGATCCGCCTGAATGAATTTGACATAAATTAATTGTTCTGTCGGAATTGTTTTTGTAGAATAAAAGTATCTGTTGATACTGCTATCAGTATAATTGTACAAAGTGGCATCGCCTGCTACCAGTACTTTTAAGAAAATTGTTTCTTCTTTCCAATCTGGATTTCTCTCCATCGTGATTTTTTCTAAATCATCGTTTGAACGGTCAATTTTTATTTTAAATCGTCTGTAGGCACTTTCGTTGTTGATTCCAAATTCTTGTGTGGATGCAATGTTTTCTGTGGACACCTCTGAATCGGTAAGCTCCATTTTATATTTAAAGTTGGTTGGAGTGTCTTTCCAATCTAAATTCTTTATATAGCATTCCGTTCTTTTTCCTTCATTTGAAATAAAATATCCTTTTTCAAATGATATTTGGGCATGGGAAATTGTGTAATAAAAGAATAAGGTAAGGAGTAAAATTTTTTTCATAAAAGGCTTTTATTTTTTGCCAAAAGTAGTTAACGAAAGAAGATAATTTACGACTCTTTTAAAGATATTTTTACTTTTTTGGATAAATTGCTTTTGTGCTGCTTTTATGGTTTATATGTACGAATTTAAACTATAAGATGATTAGTTTATGTATGAATTCCCGGTTCATTCCTCAAATAAAAAAGTAATACAAAATCTCATGGTATATAAAATTTATATGATATCACTACTGGGGAATTAATTATATTTGCACAAATTATTTTAAAAATGAAGAATCTAGTTGAAGAATTAAAGTGGCGCGGGTTATATCATGATAGCATGCCAGGAACGGAAGATCAATTGCTAAAGGAAGTAACGACGGCTTATATAGGTTTTGATCCAACGGCAGATTCACTACATATTGGTAGTATGGTTCAGATTATTTTATTGGTTCATTTAAAGAATTTTGGACATCAGCCTATC
>Ga0247741_1000080_pt1 | contig 73262 bp, 76 predicted proteins | sample UWRJL213509R2_FD_180945 | JGI IMG/M metagenome (GOLD analysis project Ga0247741, IMG submission 180945) | Plant litter microbial communities from Arlington Agricultural Research Station in Wisconsin, United States - UWRJ-L213-509R-2 | ecosystem: Environmental > Terrestrial > Plant litter >... | reverse complement strand
TTTTTTTGAAAAAATTTTTCAGTCTCAATTCTCATGCCTGTCAGTATTTCTTAGAACGTCTGTCGCTGTTGCGGGTGCAAAAGTAGCACCTTTATTTACATTTACAAGCCTTTTTTTTATATTTTTTAAAACTTTTTCTTAACAGTCTGATAACAGTAAACTTACGGACCGAGGTTTTTTTATATTTATAGGAATTTTCTGTAGTGTTTGTATTTCTTTCAATTTATTCATGTGCTGATATGCCGTTTTTATGGACTTCACACAGTAATACACTCTTTTCTGAGAACTCCACAATACCGACTCATTCTCTTTTTTATGGTTTTTGACCACCTTTTGAAGTATTGCAACGAAAACATCATAGCTCAAGGTCTCTTTCCTGCTTTTTATAAATTCTATATATAAGGAGAACTTCTTTTGAAAACAACTCCCCTAGCCCCGATGGGAGGGAAAATCCTTTTGTGCCGGGGTTCGGCACAAAAGATTGGAAGGACAGCGGGAAATAGCTCATGAAAATTCTAATAATGCAATCCTTCTCTAAAAAAGATTTCACCTCCCATCTGCATAACGAGACTACTCTTATATATAATATAATTTTCACCTTATATGTATGTACAAAAAAGCACCAAGTTAACTACAACATTCATTCCTAACATATATATATATAGTATAAACATTCACATATGTATTGTATGTATTTTAGTAATGCGCTATATTTGCATTCACAAAATTATAAACAATGATTAAGATTACTTTACCCGACGGGTCAATTAGAGAGTTTGCTTCGGGCGTAACTCCGATGGAGGTTGCTAAAAGCATTAGTGAAGGATTTGCCAGAAATGTGATTTCGGCATCTTTTAATGGTACAACAATAGAAACCGAAACTCCATTGACGACCGACGGTAGTCTTATTTTATATACCTGGAATGATGCTGAAGGCAAGAAAGCTTTTTGGCATTCGACTTCGCACGTAATGGCGCAAGCGCTTGAGGAATTGTATCCGGGGATTAAATTAACCCTTGGACCTGCAATTTCTAATGGATTTTATTATGATGTGGATTTTGAAGATCAGAAAATTGTTGAAGCTGACTTTAAAAAAATCGAAGATCGTGTTCTTGAGATTTCAAGAGAGAAACATGAGTTCAAAATGCGTCCGGTTAGTAAGGCTGACGCTTTAGAGATGTATAAAGATAATGTCTACAAGACTGAATTGATTTCGAATCTTGAAGACGGAACTATTACATTTTGTGATCATGCCACTTTTACTGATTTATGCCGTGGTGGACATATTCCGAATACTGGAATCATCAAAGCTTTTAAAATCATGAGTGTTGCCGGTGCTTACTGGAGAGGTGATGAGAAAAACAAGCAATTAACTCGTGTTTATGGAACTTCTTTTCCTAAGCAAAAAGATTTGACTGAATATCTTGAACTTCTTGAGGAGGCAAAACGTCGTGATCACCGTAAATTAGGTAAGGAACTTGAATTGTTTGCTTTTTCTCAAAAAGTTGGACAAGGTTTACCTTTATGGTTGCCTAAAGGTGCTGCGCTAAGAGATCGTTTAGAGCAGTTTTTAAAGAAAGCTCAGAAGAAAGCCGGATACGAACAAGTTGTAACTCCACATATTGGACAGAAAGAACTTTACGTAACTTCTGGTCACTATGCGAAATATGGTGCTGATAGTTTTCAGCCAATCAATACTCCAGCAGAAGGCGAAGAGTTTTTATTGAAACCTATGAATTGTCCTCACCACTGTGAGATTTACAATGTAAGACCTTGGTCCTATAAAGATTTACCAAAGCGTTATGCTGAATTCGGTACTGTATACAGATATGAACAATCTGGTGAATTGCATGGTTTAACTCGTGTAAGAGGATTTACTCAGGACGATGCGCACATTTTCTGTACTCCGGAGCAATTGGACGAAGAATTCAAAAAAGTAATTGATCTTGTACTTTATGTATTCGGTTCGTTAGGTTTTGAGAACTTTACTGCTCAAATTTCATTGAGAGATCAGGAAAACAGAGAGAAATACATTGGTTCTGATGAAAACTGGGAAAAAGCTGAAAATGCAATTATCAATGCTGCAGCTGACAAAGGACTGAATACTGTTGTAGAATATGGCGAAGCTGCTTTTTATGGTCCGAAGCTTGACTTTATGGTTAAGGATGCTTTAGGAAGACAATGGCAATTAGGAACAATTCAGGTGGATTACAACTTGCCTGAGCGTTTTGAATTGACATATAAAGGTGCTGATAATGAATTACATCGCCCTGTTATGATTCACAGAGCTCCTTTTGGATCTATGGAACGTTTCATTGCTATTTTGCTAGAACACACTGCAGGAAATTTCCCACTTTGGCTAATGCCTGAGCAAGCTATAATCTTGTCTTTGAGCGAGAAATACGAAATTTATGCTAAAAAAGTTTTAGATTTGCTAGAAAATCACGAAATTCGCGCCCTAATTGACAACCGAAACGAGACAATTGGTAAGAAAATTAGAGATGCAGAAATGCAAAAAATACCGTTTATGCTGATTGTTGGTGAGGAAGAAGAGAAAAATGGAACGATTTCTATTCGTCGTCACGGACAGGAAGGAAAAGGGAATATTACAGTTACAATTGATGAATTTGTCGCTATTGTAAACGAAGAAATAAAAAAGACATTAAAAGTTTTTACAGTTTAACTTAAATTATAAAGTCATAGCAATAAGAAGCAACAGAGGTTACCAACCTCGAGTAGAAAAAAAGGATGCACACAGAATAAATAACAATATTCGTGGTGTACAAGAAGTAAGACTAGTAGGTGAGAACATCGAACCAGGTGTATTTAAGCTTGCAGAAGCATTACGTTTAGCAGATCAATTCGAATTGGATTTGGTTGAAATTTCGCCAAACGCTGAGCCACCGGTTTGTAAAATCATGGATTACAAGAAATTTGTTTACGAACAAAAGAAACGTGATAAGGTTTTAAAAGCTAAATCTACACAAGTTGTAGTAAAAGAAATTCGTTTTGGTCCTCAAACTGATGAGCATGATTACGAGTTTAAAAGAAAAAATGCTGAGAAGTTCCTGAAAGAAGGCGCTAAATTAAAAGCATTCGTTTTCTTTAAAGGACGTTCTATTATCTATAAAGATCAGGGACAGATTTTATTACTACGTTTGGCTACAGATTTAGAAGAACACGGTAAAGTTGAAGCTATGCCGGTATTGGAAGGTAAGAGAATGATTATGTTCATTGCTCCGAAGAAGAAAAAATAGTCTCAGTTTACAGTTGCAGTATTCAGTAATTGAACCTGAAACTTTAAACCTGAAACAAAAATATAAGTAAGTAAGAATAAATTAAAACACTAGGAAAAATGCCTAAAATGAAAACAAAATCTAGCGCCAAGAAACGTTTCAAAGTTACTGGTTCTGGAAAGATTAAAAGAAAGCATGCTTTTAAAAGTCACATCTTGACTAAAAAATCTAAAAAACGTAAATTAGCTTTGACACACTCAGCGCTAGTTCACAAAACAGATATGAAAAGCATCAAACAACAATTAAGAATTATCTAATAATTCTTTAGGTTAAAAAATTATTTATATAACCTTGGAGTATGGCTTTTAAGTTCCTTTGATTTAATTCAGGACGCCTGCTACAAAAACACATTAAAATTATGCCAAGATCGGTAAATTCAGTTGCTAAAAGAGCAAGAAGAAAAAAAATAATGAAGCAAGCCAAAGGTTTCTTTGGTAGACGTAAAAACGTTTGGACAGTTGCTAAGAACGCGGTAGAGAAAGCAATGAGCTACGCTTACCGTGACAGAAAACAGAATAAAAGAAATTTCCGTGCTTTATGGATTCAACGTATCAACGCTGGAGCTAGATTAGAAGGAATGTCTTATTCTCAATTCATGGGGAAAGTTAAAGCTAACGGAATCGAATTGAACCGTAAAGTTCTTGCAGATTTAGCTATGAATCACCCAGAAGCTTTCAAAGCAATACTTAATAAAGTAAAATAAACGTTTTATAAACTCAATTTAGATTACTTACTTATCATAGAAAAACCATTCCGCTAAACGGAATGGTTTTTCGTTTTACAGATGTTTGCCTGTTATTTTAAAAATTAAATTTAATAAGTAAATTTGCGTAAAATAAAATCACATGCATACTGCGCTTTTGCAACATATTGAAAAACATATTACATTAGAACCTTCAGAAATTGATATTCTGGAATCTGCTTTAAGCGTTTCTAAAATAAAAAAGAAAGAACTTATATTACAAGAAGGCCAGGTTTGCAATACTATGTACTTTATCGTTAAAGGCTGTCTCAGGCAATACATAATTAATTCTAAGGGCACAGAACAAACACTTCAATTTGGCATTGAGAATTGGTGGATTACCGATTATCTAAGTTATCACAATCATATTCCTTCTCACTTTTATATTCAGGCGGTTGAAAGCTCAATTGTGATTGCCTTAAAAAAATCGACACTTGAAGCTATTCTTATTCAGATTCCAAAACTGGAAAGATACTTTCGAATTGTATCACAAAAATCATTTGGCGCCGCACAAATGCGCATTAAATTCTTATTTACAATGTCAGCAGAAGAACGATACCATCATTTTAACGATCGTTATCCTGAATTTGTGCAGCGTGTTCCTCAATATATGATTGCTTCTTACTTAGATTTTTCGGCAGAATTTATGAGTAAAATCAGGGCTGGAAAAGTATAGCTGCTTTTCTTGAAGTAGTTCAAGTTTTTTAAATATGATATCGATGACCTTTGTATCAAACTTTAAAAAATAAGAAAATGAAACCAAGAATCGTTATTCCAACAGTTGCTCCACAAGCTTATCAAGCTATGATGAATTTAGAAAAATATATTTCTACTACCTCATTAACTGCGGAACATAAAGAATTTATTAAAATTCGTGCATCTCAAATAAATGGATGTGCTTATTGCATTAATATGCACACTGCAGATGCCAGAAAATATGGCGTGTCTGAACAACGTATTTATTTATTAAGTGCCTGGCGTGAAGCTGATGTTTACACTGAAGAAGAAAAAGCTATATTGGCGTTAACGGAAGGAGTAACATTAATAAATAATCATGTTTCTGATGAAGTTTATCAAAATGCTGCACGTTTATTTGATGAAAAATATCTTGCTGAAATCATAATGATGATCATCACAATTAATGCTTGGAATAGAATAGGAATTACTACAGCATTAAGAGCCGTTTAATTTTATAAAGATAAGTTTTACAACATTCTATCAAACTCAAACCCTCCTGCGCGAGGGCTTTGTTGTATATGCCTGTAAATGAGAAACTGAATTTTAGAATTTTTAAAAAAAATCAAAAACAGGTATTTATACGTGTTCCCAACACTTAAAATTCTATATTTTTGGCGCATGATACCAAAAAGAATACAATTCTATCTATATATAATGTTTGCCTTAATTGTCATTATTTTCTCTTGTCAAAAAAAAAGTAACGAACCCAATAAACCAAAAGAATCAAAAAAACAAATCGATAAATTAATTAACAAAGCAGATCAATTTGATAAGGAAGAAAAGTTTAACAATGCATTTTATTACTATAATCAGGCAAAACTAAATGCAAATCAAAAAACTGACATAGAAAAAATTGCATTTTCGCTTTTAAAGATGTCTGAAATACAACAAAACAATGGCGATTACATTGGTAGCGAAACAACCGCAACAGAAGCAATTCCATATATCAACAAAGCAAACAACCTAGATTATACATGGACTATATATCGTATACTTGGAATCAATTATTTTTCTACTTATGATTTTGAAAATTCAATTCTTTATTATCAAAAGGCTTATCAGTTAAACACTGACAAAAAGCGGAAAATAGCAATGAAAAATAATATTGCTTTAGTATATCGCGAACAAAAAAAATATAAACAGGCTATTCAAATATTCAAAATTATTCTTAATGAGGAAGAGATTAAAAATACTCCTCTATTATTTTCTAAAGTTCTTGACAATCTAGGATCTTGCTACACTCTTGACGGCAATCCAATCGCAATAGATTTTCTAAATCAGGCATTAGAAATTAGATTAAAGCAAAAAGATGCTTTAGGTTTAGGAATGAGTTATAAGCATTTATCACAATTTTACAAAAATAGTAAGCCGGAACTATCTAAGAAATATGCAAAATTAGCTTATGAAAAATATACGAAAGCAAATTGTATAGACGATCGATTAAAATCATTAGAATTAATAATCAAAAGCAGTAACGGTTCAGAACTGAAGAAAAATTCAATTACATACATCGAATTGGTTGATAGTATTTCTACAGTAAGACAAAAAGCAAAAAATGAGTTTGCGAGAATTAAATATGATTCCAAAAAAGAAAAAGATGAGAATTTAGAATTAAAAGCTTATAAAACAGAAAACGAATTACAATTAGAGAGACAAAAAAATCGAAATATTGTTTCCTATATCATTATTGCATTTAGTTTGTTTTTAATTTTAATGCTTTATTTTTACATGACTGCCAGGGCAACAAAAGATAAAATTGAGGCAGCATATCAAAGTGAGACACGTATTTCGAAGAAATTACACGATGAATTAGCCAACGATATCTATCATACTATGGCTTTTGCAGAAAATAAAAACCTTTCGGTTATTGAAAATAAAGAACAATTACTAAATCACTTAGATGCTATTTATTTAAGGACAAGAGATATTTCTAAAGAGAATAGTCCTGTTATAACAGACGAAAACTACATTTTTTATTTAAAAGAAATGATCTCCGGATTTGACACTAGCAATACAAATCTCCTTATTAATGGTTTAGATTTTATTTCCTGGAATGAGATTGAAAGAAATAAAAAAATAGCTGTTTACAGAGTTTTGCAAGAATTACTTGTGAACATGAAAAAACATAGTAATGCAACATTGGTTGGTATTACATTTAAAACTGTAGATAAAAATGTCTTTATCAATTATACAGATAATGGAAAAGGCGTTAACATTGATGACATCACTTTTAAAAACGGATTACACAATGTTGAACAAAGAGTTTTAAATATTAAAGGACAAATTGATATTGATTCTGCTCCTCAAAAAGGTTTTAAAGTTTTTCTAAAATTTCCAATATAATAATGAAAAAACTTTATGTTTTTTTTCAGCGGAAAAGGATTTTAAAAAATCTCCTCGCAATTCTGATATTATTTCTAATAGTAGGTATTTTCTATTTATTAAAACCTTTAGAAAATGAAAAACTGACAAATAGAAAAAGTAATAAAACAGAGATAAGAAAAATTCTTGCCAAAGCTGATTTCTTTTTTGAAAATTATAAAGAAGACAGTTCCTATTATTATTATAATAAAGCACGATTGCTTTGTGACACAAAAGTTGACTACATTGATTATGTATACGCTGTAACTTGTATGGCTAGTATTGAATCAGGGCAAGGAGATTTTATAGGCAGTGAATTATTACTCACCAAAACTCTTCCGTATTTAAAAATAATAAAAAAACCAAGGTTTGCAGCAAATGTATATGAACAATTTGCAGATAACTATTACTATACATACGATTATAACAATGCTCTTTTTTATCAGAGAAAAGCCTTGCATTTAAAAACCAGTACTTATAGAAAGATAGTGGTTTTAAATAGTATGTGTTTAAGTTTTATTAAGCAAAAAAAGTACAAGCTGTCGGAAAAAATATTACTTTCTCTATTAAAAATCAAGCCTGAGTACACAGAGATCAAGGAATTAAATGCAACAGAATACGCCAGAATTCTGGACAATTTAGGCATATGTTACATTGAACAAGAAAAACCCGGATCGTTACGATATTTTCAAAAAAGTCTTGCTATTAATCTGGAATTAAAGAATTATAATGCTCTGACTTACAACTACAAACATCTTTCAGAATATTATCAAAAAACACATCCTGCAATAGCAAAATATTATGGAGAAAAAGCATATAATCTCGCAACACAACTAAAAAACACAAAAAACAAAATTCAAAGCCTGGATTTGATAATCAGAAGCAGTGAAGGAAATGATTTGAAAAAATATACTCAAACTTTTATTACCCTTGTTGATAGCGCAAATGTGGCCAAACTAAAAGCAAAAAATCAATTTGCAAGAATTAAATATGATTCCAAGCAAGATAGATTTGAAAACTTACAACTTAAAAGTCAAAAAGCACAGAACGAATTGCAGCTAGAAAGACAAAAAAAACGAAATCTGGTTTCTTATATCATTATATTATGTACGACAGGATTAAGTTTATTACTTTATTTTTATTTGATCTTAAAGGGACGAAAAGAAAAAAATAATGAAATCTTAAAAAGTGAAATGCGAATTTCTAAAAAACTTCATGATGAATTAGCCAATGATGTTTATGAAACCCTTTCTTTTGCACAAAGAAAAGATCTGGAACATCGGGAAAATAAAGAACATTTTATAAATAATCTAGACATTCTGTATTCAAAAACAAGAAAAATTTCTAAAGAAAACAGTTCGATAGCAACAAACGAATCATATCAAATTGCTTTAAAAGAAATGATTTCTGAATTCCAAACTCCAGATGTAAACATTTTATTGAATGGATTGGATACTATTTTCTGGAATCAAATTGATAAAAACAAAAAGATTACACTTTACCGCGTTTTACAGGAATTGTTTTTGAACATGAAAAAGCACAGCAATGCAACTTTAGTAAGTACAATTTTTAAAGTAAAAGAAAATAATTTAACCGTAACATATACGGATAATGGTATAGGAATAAGTAACAACGCATTAATTTTTAAAAATGGTCTCCAAAATGTGGAAAGCCGTATTAAAACTATAAATGGAACCATTACTTTTGACAACAATTCTGAAAAAGGTTTTAAATTAAGTTTCTCGTTCGCTTTATAAACAATTAATATGTACAAAAAAGTTTTAGTTGCCGAAGATCTAGATAGCATTAGCATAGCTGTTATTCAAGTACTTGAAGAACTAAAAGTTCCTGTAATTGATCATGTAAAATATTGCGACGATGGGATTTTGAAAATTAAAAAAGCCTTAAATGATAATGAACCATACGATTTATTAATTACTGATTTGTCTTTTAAATCAGATCATCGTAAAGTAAATTTAACCTGTGGAGAAGATTTAATAGAGGCTATTAATGCAGTTCAGCCTAAACTTAAAAAAATTGTTTTCTCGATTGAAGATAAGTCATATCGAATAAAATCACTTTTTAATGATTTTAAAATTAATGCATATGTTTCAAAAGGCAGAAATAGCATAAACGAATTAAAAAAAGCAATAGAAAGAACATTTCAAAACGAAGAAAAAATTCTTTCATCGGATTTATCTTTTAGTTTCAATGATAAAACTTTGATCGAAATAGAAAGTTATGACATTTCTATTTTAAAATTATTAGCTCAGGGCCTTACATTAGAAAATATTTCCAGCGAATTTAAAGCTAGTTCAATAGCTCCAAATGGAACCAGTAGTCTGGAAAAACGAATTAATAAATTGAAAATTTACTTTAAGGCTAACAATAATGTTCACTTAATCGCAATTGCAAAAGACTTTGGTCTTGTTTAATTGCATGTTTTTACGGTTTCCCGTAAGGAAATTGTCATTTATAGATTTAAGTTTGCTTAAAAACTTTAACTAACAAATGAAACCACATTTTGACGATTCTGAAGAAATTCAATATCAAAAATTTATTAAGAGACTATATACGACAAAAAATAAAATTATAATTAAAACAATGCTGCTGTGTCTCTTTTTATCTGTAAGCATTGCTTTTATATCCGAAAAAACCGGATGGCTGGAGATTGACTGGAAATTTATATGTATTCCGGCATTATTGGTTTTACAAATTATAATTATAACAACTGCATTAAAAAGCAGGTATAAAAAACATTAAAAGCTTAATGAACTAAATACTTTAAAGCTAAAAACAAGTGTTTGATTTTAGAATATTGAATAATGCCTATATTTGATATTTTAAATATTATATGAAAAATATTCTACGCCTTTTTATCTTATTCTTTACCGTCCATTCATTTTCTCAGATTAAAATTGTATCGTGGAATATAGAAAATTTTGGAAAATCAAAGACTGACTCTCATTTAAATATTATTGCCAATACTATCCGTAATTGCGACATTGTTATTATTCAGGAAGTTGTTGCAGGTTATGGAGGATCTCAGGCTGTAGCCAAACTAGCAGGAATTTTAAACGAAAAAGGAACGAAATGGGATTATAGCATTAGTAATCCGACAAGTGGAACCAGCTATAAAAAAGAAAGATATGCTTATATCTGGAAAACTTCTAAAGTAAAACTCAAAGGTAATACGTGGCTGGAGAAAAAATATAATTTAGAAATTGATCGCGAACCTTATTTTGCCACTTTCGAAATTGATAAAAAGACAATTACTTTGGTTAACTTTCATGCGATAACTAAAAATAAACAGCCTGAAACAGAGATCAAGTATTTTAAATTTTTACCACAAGAATATCCGTCTCTAAAATTGGTTTTTATAGGAGATTTTAATTGCCCTGAATCTCATACCGTTTTTAATCCATTAAAAAAGAACGGCTACTCTCCTATTTTTGAAAAACAAAAGACCACTTTAAAAATGGAATGCAAAGCTGATAATTGTCTGGCATCTGAATTCGACAATATATTTTATAAAAAAAATCACTTAAAATATATCAACTCCGGAGTAATTTCATTTTACAAAACGTTTGATTCATTAAAAGAAGCACGTAAAATATCAGACCATGTCCCGATCTGGTTCGAGTTTTCGCTAAATTAGTTTATGTTTTTAACTTTTTCTTTCTGGCAGCAGGAAATAAAACGTTATTCAGAATCAATCTGTAACCCGGAGAATTGGGATGCAAATCTAAAACTGTTGGCGGATCTCCTACCTGATGTTGGAAATCTTCTGGATCGTGGCCTCCAAAAAAAGTAAACATTCCTTTTCCTTTTTCCCCATGAATATACCTTGCCTCTCCATTTATTTCGCAGGTTCCCATAACCAAAACATTTGATTTTATTAAAGCCGAATCAAACGAAGTCGTTTGCCCCATAAAACCTTTTACTAATTGCGTATGGTTTTGACACAACATACTTGGAATTGGATCCCACTTTGCAGAAAATTCCATTAATGAAAAATAATCTTTTTCCATTGAAATCCTGCGCTTTAAGGTCATATCAATATCAGAGAACTCATATTGCTCAGGACGTCTTTCTAATGTAAAATTCTTAAAAGCAAAAGAGTTTCCAAAATTCAATTTTGATTGATAATTAGGTTCACTTGCATCTCCATCAAACATGGCTTCACAAATATCTACTCCGTCAGCAGCAAGTGCAATATCGAAACTATCAGTTGCAGAACACATTGCAAACATAAATCCGCCTCCTATCACAAAATCTCTTATTTTTTTTGCAACCGCTCCTTTTTCCTGTGACACTTTAGAATATCCTAATTTTGTTGCTAAAGCTTCTGCATCTTTCTTTTGATCAATGTACCAGGGTGTATTTTTATATGCTGCATAAAATTTTCCATATTGTCCTGTAAAATCTTCATGATGTAAATGCAGCCAATCGTAAAGCAATAACTGATCACTTAAAACTTCTTCATCATAAATTGGTGTAAACGGAATTTCAGCATACGTTAAAACCAAAGTTACTGCATCATCCCAAGGTTGTTTTCCTTTGGGAGTATAAACAGCAATTTTTGGTGCTTTTTCAAGAATTACTGATTCCATATTTTGAGAAGGACTCGAAATATCATTTAAAATTGAAGCTTCTTCACTATCAGAAAGGACTTCGAAACTTACTCCACGAATCTGACATTCTTTACGAATTTCTGCTACATCAGGAAGCAAAAAAGAACCTCCTCTGTAATTTAGCAACCAACTGGCTTTGTAATCTTTACTTAAACACCAATATGTAATTCCGTATGCTTTCAAATGATTTTGCTGCGTTGTTTCGTCCATCGGAAGTAAAATAAACGAAGCTTTAACGGTCAATGAAAAAAGGAATATAGAGATGTAAACTAAACTTTTATGCATTAGAAAATTATTTTAGTAAAGATATAAAGGAAGAATTAAAAAACACAATTGCACGGGTTAATTAACTAAAGCATCAGGCTAAAATAAAAAAAATAAACTTAAGCTTATTTTTACAAAAACACGTAAAAACACGCATTTTTAACCTAAAGTTTCTAATTAAATTTGCTGATCAAATAACCAATTAAATAAATCAATGAAAAATTTAACCATGAAATTTAATGAAAGTAAAAACCAGCAAAAAGGCCTTAGTATCTTACAAAAAATAGGCATTTGCGCACTTGTAATGATTATAATTGTATACTATGTTTTATCAATTCAATTTTTAGCCAGTTAATTAAATTGTTAAAACAGCTATTTCATTTTGAATAGCATAGACTACCAATCCCGCAATATTTCTCGATTCAGTTTTAAGTAATAGATTATTGCGGTGTCCTTCAACTGTTCTTGGACTTAAAAAAAGATGATCTGCTATTTCTGTAGTTGTTTTTTGCTGACAAATAAGCTGAAGGATTTCTATTTCACGGGGTGACAGGAAACCGGTTTCTAAATTGCCTTTTGAATTTTTTGATGAGACAATTGTTTCCTGAATGGTTTTTAAAACTATCTGGCTATAATAAAATCCTTTTTTGGATACTTCATTAACGGTATGAATCAGATCTTTTGGAGTTGTGTTTTTTATCAAATAAGCAACAGCTCCAATCTGAATCATGTTGGCTACAAAAGATTTTGTATCATAACTTGTTAATGCAATTATTTTGATATCAGGATAAGATTTGCGAATGATTTTTGTGGCTTCAACGCCATTCAGGACTGGCATTTTTAAATCCATAATAATAATATCAGGCTTTGATTCAACGCTGGTTAATTTAGAAATAAGTTCTTCTCCGTTTGAAGCTTCAAAAATAATTTCAATATTATCTTCTTTTTGTAATAAAAAAGCAATTCCTTTCCGAAATAAAACTTCGTCATCCACTAAAGCAATTTTAATACTAGTACTCATCTTATCAATGTATTTGTTTTGGTAGTTCCGAAATTACAAAATATGCTTTAAAAAATAGATAAATTACCTTATTTTATTGATCAAACGAAGGTATTAATCTTAAAACAATATTTAAAAAGTAAACATAACCGCTATACCATCATTAATTTGCGAATTTATTTTGATTGTTCCGTTTAAAAAAGAAATCCGGCTATCGATATTTTTCATACCAAGGCCTTTTTGATTTTCGATATTTTGCGCATCAAAACCTTTACCGTTATCTTCATAATTACAGGTATTTATTTCATCAATTATCTTAAAGGCGATCCAAATTTCGGTTGCTTTTCCATGTCTCAAAGAATTATTCATCAATTCCTGTAAAATTCTGAAAACATGTAAATGGCGATCTATATCTTTTTCGTCAAAATCAATTTCGTTTTTATAGTAAACTTTTACTGATTTACTGCTTTCAAATTCTTCACATAATTCTTCGACTCCGGCATTTAATCCAAATTTTTCAAAAACAGGAGGTAATAAATTATGTGCAATTTTTCTGGAATTATCTAAAGCTTTTGTGGTTAGATTGATTATGTTATATGTAATCTCAAGAGTTTCTGCTTCGGTTAAATTTGGAGAAGTCAGCAAATGACTGTTTAATGAAACTATATTTAACTTAGAACTAATGTCATCATGCAGATCCTGCGCAATTCTTTTACGTTCTTCTTCCTGTGTAATGATAATTGCGTGAAGCTGTTCTTTTTGATATTGTAATACTAAATCTTTTTTTTCAAGTTCTTTTTGAATTATTTTTTTTCGGGAGAAGTAAAAAAATAGTATCAATACAACTGCGACAATTATAAAAAAGAGAGAAATGTACAATATTATTGCAACAAGTTCTTTTTCTGGAATTGAGTGTGTATTCATATCAAAATATTTTTTTTTATAAGATTTCGAATTAACTTAATGAGGCTCTTCTCGAAAAACTTCTTATCCACTCGTATAAAATAAAAAACTGGTAAACTAAAATTAAAAAAGCATTTAGCATCCAGGATAAATATTTTATATCATTACTAAGTCCTGAAGAAAGATTCCCAATTAAAAATAATACAGTACTGGCTAATAGGTAGAAAATAAGACCAACACTAACATAATAGAATTTTTTACTTTCGGTAAGTAAATTATATAAATGAAGCAAAGCAAAAACAACGATAAGCAAAGATGTTAAGGTTATTTCGAATAAATTAAATTTTAAAAATTGCACAGGATCCATAATAAACTGTACAGCCAGAATAGATAATGCAACAAATAAACTTGCCTTAACAAATATCTTTTGACTTTTTATAGGTAATAACGAATGATAAAACAATCCTAATAATATCATTTGACCTATAAAAAATATATTAATTGCAAATAAGTTATTCATTCTAAGAAAGTACATTACTTCCATAAAAAACTGCATTGAAAATGCAAAAGCTAAATAACAAACAAAAAAAACATTAGCTTTTCCCTTTCGGAAAAAGCTATATGTATATAAGGTTAGATTTAATAATAAAATTAAATATCCTGAATAAATAAAAAAATCATCCACTTTCCAGATATTTTACTTAAAATCAATACGGAGGACAAGGACGTGCACCATCATAAACAGTACCATCATCTTCTGCTGCTTTACTTTGCTGAGATGGCGGCCCATATACGTCAATATAAGTACCTGTTTCTTTATCTAATTTTGCTCCAACAAAAAGTAAGGTTTTTTCTCTTTTGTCATTAATACCAATATAAGCACGAACAGCATCTGCATCAAGCTGCAATACTTTTTCTAAACTTTCTCGTGGTATCAAAAAAGATTTTACTTTAGTTTTAGGATCTTCAGCAGTAGTATCATCCTCGTATCTCTTCTCCCATTCTTTAGCTACAGACGCTGGAATTTGAATAGGTCCCGGAAAAGTTTCTTCATTCATAAATTTACAGTTTTTTAATTAGTTTATAGTATTAGGTTTGTTAATAGTTTTGCTAAACTACCGAATTAATTCTTATATAAGAAATAATATTTGTGTAAAATTATGAACGATTGAAAGTAATTAGTGAATAAAAAAAAATCTCCATAAGTATAAACTTATGAAGATTTTTTTTATTGGAATTTTAATTAAATTAAAACGGTACATCGCTATCATCATCGTCATCATTCAGATTACTTCCGAAAGCTTCATTGGGTGAAGGCAGGTTTTTGGTAATGAACGGATTACTATCCTCATGATTCATTTTTGATGGTAAATCGTCATAACTGCCTGAAAAATCATCAAGATTATCAAATTTTCCAAGGTGACCAATAAATTTTAAACGAACATTTTCGATACCACCATTACGGTGTTTCGCAATCATTATTTCAGCCTGACCGGCAGTTGGCGAAGCCTCATCATCATCCCACTCGTCAATTTTGTAATATTCTGGTCGGTATAAAAACGAAACAATATCAGCATCCTGCTCGATTGCTCCGGATTCACGAAGATCCGATAGCAACGGACGCTTGCTTGATCCACGCGTTTCAACGGCACGCGATAACTGCGAAAGTGCAATTACCGGAACGTTCAACTCTTTTGCCAAAGCCTTTAAGTTTCGCGAAATTGTAGAAATTTCCTGTTCACGATTTCCTCCTCCTTTACTATTTCCTCCGGCAGTCATCAATTGCAAATAATCAACAATGACAATTTTGATACCATGCTGTGAAACCAAACGACGACATTTTGCTCTTAAATCAAAAATAGAAAGTGACGGCGTATCATCAATATATAAAGGTGCTTTTTCTAAGTTTTTTACTTTGGTACTTAACATCTCCCATTCATGCGGTTCTAATTTACCGGTACGTAATTTCTCTGATGATAATCCGGTTTCTGATGAAATCAACCTCGTTATCAACTGAACCGAAGCCATCTCTAAAGAGAACAATGCCACTGGATGTCCAAACTGAATTGCAATATTTCTGGCCATTGAAAGTACAAATGCTGTTTTTCCCATCGCTGGTCTGGCAGCAATAATAATTAAATCACTCGGTTGCCATCCTGAAGTCAGTTTGTCTAAATTAGTAAAACCAGTTTCAACACCGCTTAATCCTTCTTTTCCGGCAATTTCTTCAATACGTTTCTTTGCCTGTAAAACTAAACTTTGAGCCGTTTCAGAACTTCGTTTGATATTTCCTTGTGTAACCTCATATAATTTTGATTCCGCCTGATCCAGTAAATCAAATACATCTGTTGTTTCATCATAAGATGCTTCAATAATTTCAGAAGAAATTCGAATCAAACTTCTTTGAATAAACTTTTGAAGTATGATACGCGAGTGAAATTCAATATGCGCCGAAGAGGCAATTTTTTGCGTAAGCTGAATTAAATAAAAATCCCCGCCTGCAAGTTCTAATTTTCCATTCTTTTTCAACTGACTTGAAACCGTTAATAAGTCAATTGGCTGCGTTTCGGTAAAAAGCTGAACAATAGCTTCGAAAATATATTTATGTGCGTCTTTATAAAAAGCATCGGGTTGTAAAATATCAATTACATCATCCACCCCTTTTTTATCAATCATCATTGCCCCAAGTACAGCTTCCTCTAATTCAAGTACTTGTGGTGGTAATTTTCCTTTTTCTAAATTAATAATGGTGGTTTTGTCAACCTTTACAGGGTTTATGTTCTTGAAATTTTCCATATAGCGAAAGTAACAAAATTTAAAAAAAAATTGCTATAGAGTTATAACTATTAATTGTTTATAAATAAGTTTTTTTTGTTGATAACCAAAAAAAAATCCGAAACTGTGAGGCTTCGGATTTTAAATAATATTGTAAGAATTTACTCCTTATACTCCCCCATATTACTGTACTTGTCCATTCTCTGAGCAATTAAGTCGGCTGTTGATAAGTCTTTTAATTCGTTATATCCTTTTGTAATATATTCGGCTACTGTTTTAAAAGTAGTTTCACGATCGTAGTGCGCTCCACCAAGTGGTTCCGGAATTACATCATCAACTAATTTTTGTCTTTTCATGTCAGATGATGTTAATTTCAAAGCATCAGCAGCACGCTCTTTGTATTCCCAGCTTTTCCATAAAATAGAAGAGCAAGATTCCGGAGAAATTACAGAATACCAAGTGTTTTCTAACATGTATACTTTATCACCAACACCTATTCCTAAAGCTCCTCCAGAAGCACCTTCACCAACAATGATGGTAATAATTGGCACTTTTAAACGAACCATTTCAAAAATATTTCTGGCAATCGCTTCTCCCTGACCTCTTTCTTCTGCTTCTAAACCTGGATATGCACCCGGAGTATCTACAAGGGTTAAAACCGGAATTCCAAATTTTTCTGCCATTTTCATCAAACGCAAAGCTTTACGATATCCTTCAGGATTTGCCATACCAAAATTACGGTACTGGCGTGTTTTTGTATTATATCCTTTTTGCTGGCCTACAATCATAAACGATTGCCCGTTTACTTTTCCTAAACCGCCAACCATCGCTTTATCATCTTTAAAACCCCTGTCTCCATGAAGTTCTAAAAAAGTATCACCGCAAATTGCTCTGATATAATCTAAAGTATAAGGTCTGTTTGGATGTCTTGAAAGCTGAACTCGTTGCCAGGCCGTCAGGTTTTTATATATGTCTTTCTTAGTTTGTTCTAATTTTTTGTTGATTTCCTTGCAAGTTGGTGTTACATCAACGTCAGATTCTTTCCCAATTATAACACACTTTTCTAACTGCTCTTCAAGTTCTTTTATTGGAAGCTCAAAATCTAAATATTCCATGGATTTTTGAATTTTGTTTTTAAATCGAACCGCAAATATAAAAATATTATACTATTCGTATGATTATTTCGTGTTTAAAATGTAAAAATGCAATTTATAAATAAGTAAAATATTACAGATTCTTCTTATTTTGATAATGTTTAAAAACGCCATTTAAGATAACTGTAATTACAATTATGATAGCACCAATATAAAACTCGGTACTCATTTTTTCTTTTCCTCCAAGAATAAAATAAGCAAGCATAATTCCGTAAACCGGCTCTAAATTAGTGGTTAACATCACCGTATAAGGCGTTAACTTCTGCATAACTTTTACCGAAGCCGTAAACGCATAAGCCGTACAAACCGAAGCTAAAATCAATAATAATATCCAGTTGTTTAATGACATGGTAAAAAAATCGGCAGTAAATTTTCCTTGCACTAAAAAATAAATAGAAATAAAGAAAACTCCTGCGCCAAATTCATAAAATGTAATAACAGACGGTTCATGGTCAGAGATTAATTTACCATTCATCAATGTAAATAAAACCCCTAAAATAATAGAAGCCAAGGCGTAATACATTCCGTTTAGGTATTTTACTTCAACCTGCATGATCAAAGCTAAACCTCCAATGATTATCAATCCGAAGAAAACTTCGTACCATAATATTTTTCTTCCGTAAAAAAGCGGTTCTAATAAAGAGGCAAAAAAAGCGCCTAATGAAAATATGGACAATGTTATAGAAACATTAGAAACATGAATTGCCTTAAAAAAGAAAATCCAATGCAATGCAATCAGCAATCCTACAAAAATTAATTTGGCAAAAGACTGAGCTGATATTATAAACGATTGCTTCTTGTAAACAATGAAACCCGCAAGAAAAATTCCGGCAAGAAACATTCTGAACCAAACTAAATTTTCGGCATCAATCGTTATCAGCGCGCCTAAAATGGCTGTAAATCCCCAGATAAAAACAATTAAATGAAGATTTAAATAACTTTTTAAATTATCGTTTCGCATTACGTAATAAATACACTGCCAGAACTCCAAAAACCATATTTGGGAACCAAACAGCTAATAAAGGTGAGAAAGTAGATTTTTCGGCAAGAGTACCAAATATTTTATCAAAAAACACAAATGAAAAGGCGATTGCAATTCCAATAGCAAGGTTCATTCCCATACCGCCACGGCGTTTCATAGACGAAACTGCAACCGCAATAATCGTTAAAATAAATGCCGAAACGGGTACACTATATTTTTTATAAAGTACTACCAAATACGTATTTATATTTCCGGACCCACGTTTTTTTTCTTTTTCGATAAACTTATACAGTTTGCCTAAACTCAAAGTCTCTGCAATATAAACCACAGGCGTTAAATCTTCAAGCTCAAACTTAAATTTGGTGTTTTTTTCCGGAGCTTTTTCAATTACATCATTCAATTCGCCAAGAGTTCTTTTCGTATAATCATACATAGTGTATGTTTTCTTCTTAGGATCCCATTTGATGCGGCTTGCAGTAATTTTATACTTTAGTTTATCCTTTTCAAAATGCTCTAGTGTAAAATTAAAAGCAGTTTTAGATTCTTCATTAAAACTGTTTACAAAAATAAAATCGTTATCGTTAATTTGTCTGTAAACATTGGTGTTTTCACCCCGCATTAATTGCTTTCCGTTTCCTTTTAAATAAGTATATCTAAAATTATTAAACCCTTCGCTCGCTGCAGGAACAATAAAAAATCCCATTAATAATACAAAAACAGAAACGATTGTTGCCCCTATAATATAAGGTCGTAAAAAACGCGTAAATGAAATTCCCGAACTCAAAATAGCAATAATCTCTGTATTATTGGCCAATTTCGAAGTAAACCATATTACCGATAAAAACAAAAATATCGGAAACAGCGAGTTCGCAAAATAAATAGTAAAATTGTAATAATAGAGCGCGATCTGCGTAAACGGAATTTTATTTTCCAGCATTTTATTCACCTTCTCAGAAACGTCAATTACAATTCCGATAGGAATAAATAACAGAATCATCACCGAAAAAGTGGCTAAATATCTTTTTAAAATATACTTATCTATTATTGTCAGCATAGCAAAGTTTAATCGATTTTTTGTTTAATCGTTTAACCGAATAAACGATTAAACAAATCAACATATTTTTATAGTCTTTGGCTCATATTTTTAACCATCATTTCTTTCCATGGTCTAAAATCGCCTGCTAAGATATGTTTTCTAGCCTCACGAACCAACCACATGTAGAAACCAAGGTTATGAATTGTGGCAATTTGTTTTCCTAAATATTCGTTGGCAGCAAATAAGTGACGCAAATAGGCTTTTGTATACTCCGTATCCACGAAAGTATGTCCCATTTCATCAATTGGAGAAAAATCATCTTCCCACTTTTTATTTTTGATATTGATCGTTCCGTTTGCTGTAAACAACATTCCGTTTCTGGCATTACGCGTTGGCATAACACAGTCGAACATATCAATTCCTAACGCGATATTTTCCAAAATATTAATTGGCGTTCCAACTCCCATTAAATAACGAGGTTTATCTTCCGGAAGAATTTCGCAAACCACTTCTGTCATAGCGTACATTTCTTCTGCCGGTTCACCAACTGATAATCCGCCAATTGCATTTCCTTGCTGACCAGAATTCGCAATATATTCTGCTGATTGCTGACGTAAATCTTTATAAGTACTTCCCTGAACAATCGGAAAAAACGTTTGTTCGTAACCGTATTTATAAGGCAATTTATCCAAATGATTAATACAACGATCCAACCAGCGGTGTGTCATATGCATCGAGCGCTGCGCATATCTGTAATCGCAAGGATAAGGCGTACACTCATCAAAAGCCATGATAATATCAGCACCAATTGTTCGTTGAATCTCCATTACATTTTCCGGCGTAAAAAAGTGATATGAACCGTCAATATGCGATTTAAACTTCACTCCTTCTTCCTTAATTTTTCGATTACTCGAAAGAGAATATACCTGATATCCACCAGAATCTGTCAAAATATTACGATCCCAGTTCATGAATTTATGCAATCCACCGGCTTTTTCAAGAATTTCTGTCTGTGGGCGTAAGTATAAATGGTATGTGTTTCCCAGAATAATATCCGGATTAATATCCTCTTTCAATTCACGCTGATGCACTCCTTTTACAGAAGCTACCGTTCCAACAGGCATAAAAATAGGCGTTTCAATTACGCCGTGATCTGTAGTAATACTTCCCGCTCTTGCTTTAGATTGCGGATCTTTTTGTAATAAATCAAACTTCATCTCTTTCTTTTTTCTCCCGATTGTTCGGGACGGCAAAGATAAGTTAATTTCGGGGAAATTTAATTAATTAGAAAATTTGTCAATTAGAAAATTAGATAATGATTTTCATCAATTTAAAATTTGGAATTTGAACCCAAGCAATAGCGAACAGGCGAAGCAATTTAGAAAATTTGGAATTTAAATTATTTGGGCGTTCCTTCGGTCGGGCTATCCGCTGCAAGTCCTCGCACTTCCTTCGTCAGGCTGTGGGCTTTTCACTTCTATCCCTAACGCAAAGATGTGACCGCTTTTCGATAAATAACCTAAATGTAAAAGTTACAACAACCACAGTAATAAAGTGTAACATTATATAAGTATTGATTTCTTAATTTTAATAATACAGAAAAAACGAAATTAACATCAATTAAACTATAGAAATCATGATAAGTTCAGAAAATAAAAACACCACACCCGAAGAGCGAATTGAAAGAAATCTTGACAATCTGGATTATCCCGCAAATGAAGACATCTACAATCAGGAAGAAAAGCTCGAAGATATCGATCCCGAAGGAATTTCAGGCGAAAGAACAGTCATTAACAACGACAACTATGATAATGAATGGAAACAAAATAGCGACAAAATCGGAAATGATTTAGACATTCCGGGTTCTGAACTTGATGATGAACAAGAAGATATTGGCTCTGAAGACGAAGAAAATAATTTCTATAGCGAAGGCGATACCGAATAATCCTTTTTGCCACAAATTGCACGAATTTTTTACAAATATTTTTGCCACAATTAAAAGATTAGCACTGATTTTCAAATCAAATTAATCTTTTAATCTGTGGCAATTTTTTTATACACTATCTACAAGATTTCAAAGTTTTTTTTCACATCAGTAAAAAAAACGAACAAAATTTAACAATTGTGACAAACTAAAGCAAAAAATCATTTGTCTCCCCGCAAAATAAAATTTACTTTTGCAACAGTTTAACTTTTACACATAAAATGAAGCCTAACACACAACAATTAAGCGATTTAACTATCCAAGTAAGAAGAGATATTCTTCGAATGGTACATGCTGTCAACTCAGGTCACCCAGGTGGATCACTAGGTTGTACTGAATTTTTGGTAACGCTATACCAAAATATAATGGAACGTAAAGAAGGTTTTGATATGGACGGAATTGGAGAAGATATTTTCTTCCTTTCAAATGGTCATATTTCTCCAGTATTTTACAGCGTTCTGGCACGTAGCGGTTATTTCCCTGTTTCAGAACTTGCAACTTTCAGATTATTAAATTCTCGTTTACAAGGACACCCAACAACTCACGAAGGATTACCTGGGGTTCGTATTGCATCTGGTTCATTAGGACAAGGTTTATCTGTAGCTCTTGGTGCTGCTCAGGCAAAAAAATTAAATGGCGATAATCATTTAATCTATACTTTACACGGTGATGGTGAATTACAAGAAGGTCAAAACTGGGAAGCGATCATGTATGCTTCTGCAAAAAAAGTAGACAACCTTATTGCAACTATCGACGTTAACGGAAAACAAATTGACGGAACAACTGACGAAGTTTTAGCAATGGGAAGTCTTCGTGCTAAATTTGAAGCTTTTGACTGGGATGTTTTAGAAATTGCAGAAGGAAACAATATCGACGCAATTATCGCCGGATTAACTGATGCTAAATCAAGAACAGGAAAAGGAAAACCGGTTTGTATCTTATTACACACTGAAATGGGTAATGGTGTAGACTTTATGATGCACACACATGCATGGCATGGTAAAGCACCAAACAACGATCAGTTGGCAAGTGCTTTAGCTCAAAACTATTCTGCAGATCAAATCGATTATTAAAAAAAGCTTTAAGCTTTAAGCAATAAGCTTTATGCCTATTGCCTACAGCCTACTGCGTACAGCAATAAAACAAAATGAAAAAATATACAAATACAGGAAGTAAAGATACCCGTTCTGGTTTTGGAGCGGGAATGACTGAATTAGGTCAAAAAAACGAAAAAGTAGTAGCACTTTGTGCTGATTTAATTGGATCATTAAAATTTGATGATTTCAAAAAAAATCACCCGGAGCGTTTTTTCCAAATCGGAATCGCAGAAGCTAACATGATTGGTATCGCTGCAGGTTTAACTATTGGAGGAAAAATTCCTTTTACAGGAACTTTTGCTAACTTCTCTACAGGAAGAGTTTACGATCAAATTCGTCAGTCAGTTGCTTATTCTGATAAAAATGTAAAAATTTGTGCTTCTCACGCTGGTTTAACACTTGGTGAAGACGGAGCTACACACCAAATCTTAGAAGATATTGGTTTAATGAAAATGTTACCAGGAATGACTGTAATCAATACTTGCGATTACAACCAAACTAAAGCGGCTACATTAGCATTGGCAGATCATCATGGTCCTGCTTATTTACGTTTCGGTCGTCCGGTTGTGCCTAACTTTATGCCAGCTGACGAACCTTTCGTAATTGGAAAAGCTATTTTATTAAGCGAAGGAACTGATGTTACAATCGTAGCAACAGGGCATTTAGTTTGGGAAGCGCTTGTTGCTGCAGAAGCTCTTGAAGCAAAAGGAATTTCTGCTGAAGTAATCAACATTCACACTATTAAACCACTTGATGAAGAAGCGATTCTAAAATCATTGGCTAAAACAAAATGTGTTGTAACTGCAGAAGAGCATAACATTCTTGGAGGTCTGGGAGAAAGTGTTTCAAGAGTATTAGCTTTAAACAATCCTGCTCCACAAGAATTTGTAGCTGTAAACGATAGTTTTGGTGAATCTGGAACTCCAGAGCAATTAATGGAGAAATACAAATTAAACAATCAGGCAATTGTTGAAGCTGTAGAAAGAGTTATCAGAAGAAAATAATTTTTAATTTCATTTCTTACTTATACAAAAAAACCTCGAAAGTGATTTCGAGGTTTTTTTATGCTTTTAATTTAAATCATTTATGGTTTAGCAGTATGATGATTTTTATCAACATGAAGTCTTAATCTGTTTGGCGTAGTATAATCTGGCTCACCTGTAGCTGCAAACTGAGGAATACCATAAGGTTCTGTCTCGTCTGTATTTGGTGTATTTGGATTGTCAAGAATCGGAGCAGTATATGGATAATATTTACTTACCCCATAATTAAAAGAATCTCCATTCTTATCTACAACAATTCCAACTTTATCTGCAGGTTTAGTAATTTCAATAAGAGTTGTATAACCATCTCCATCATCATCAATATCAGCAAAATCAGCAACACCATCTTTATCAGTATCATCAACCAAAGCTGGCTGAGAAGTTGGGAATCTTGCAGTATCTCTGAAATCATAAAGATATCCGTCTTTATTTAAATCTTCATCTACATCAAAAATTCCATCACCATCATGATCCAGTCTTTGTAGAGCAAATAGTTTAAAACTAAATACTAAAGGAGAATATGCCGGAATATCCGTTTGTGCACTACCATAATATCCAAGTCCGGAAGGCAGGAACATAACACCAGCACCATAATTATCATAAGTTATAACACCATTGTCTGCAGTAACTGAAGTACCCGTTTTAAACAAAGGAAAGATTTCTCCCCAACCGTCAATTACAGGCTGAGTAGCATACACGAACAAATCAAACGTTCTTCCTAAACCCTGAGAAGAGTCAAAAACAGTTCCGTTTATTAAGTTTCCTGAATATGATGCATTTATTCTGTCTGTATTAGTAGGAGACTCACCTGTACCTTTTCTAAAAGTTAAATAATAAACTTTATAAGTAACACCATGATTATAAACGTCTCTTGATTCTAAAGGATAATCTGTTTGACTCCAAATAGAAACCTGAGCACCTCCAGCAGGAATTTTAGTTATTTTGACATCATAATTTGCGTCAACTTCGATATAATTATTGTTTAAATATTTTACAATAGAATCATTATCAGCTTTATATTGTTCTGCATAATCTCTTAAAGGAACTACCACTGCCTCATCATCATCGCTTTTATTACAAGAAACTATAGCAAGACCTGCAAGTAATAAAACAAAATAATATTTAAATTTATTCATTATTGTTAATTTTTTAAGTGCGCAAGATACAATATTGATTTATTTTTGTAAAGAATTTAACTTGGATTTTAGAAAAATTATGAGAATAGATAAATACCTATGGTGCGTTCGTTATTATAAAACGAGAAACATGGTTACAGAGGCTTGTAAAAAGAACCATATTACTGTAAACGGACAGGTTGCTAAGCCCTCAAAAGAAGTTTTTCCTACGGACAAAATTACTTTTAGAAAAGATCAGATTACCCAAATTATAACCGTTTTGGATATTCCTGAAAGTCGTGTTGGAGCAAAACTGGTCGACATTTATCGAAAAAATGAAACGCCGGCAGAAGCTTATGCGCATTTAGAACTTTTAAAACTATCTAAAGAACACTATCGCAAAAGCGGAACAGGAAGACCAACTAAAAAAGACAGAAGAGATATCGACGAATATGGAAATGAGATTCTGGATGAAGATGAGGAAAATTAAATTTCAAATTACTGACGCAAATTTCAAAAAATAGATTCAAACTCAATATTGAAATTCAATTTCTGAAATTGGAATTTGGAATTTCAATATTGGAATTTCTTTTCCAACAATTGGAATTTGGATTTTTTATATTGGAATTTAAATTAGTTATATTAGCAAAAAAATAAATCATGAGCAAAAACATCATCTTAACCAATCAGGAAATCGAACATAAAATAAAACGTATAGCATACCAAATTTACGAGACTTTTGTTGATGAAGAAGAGGTTGTAATTGCCGGGATTGCTTCTAACGGATCTATTTTTGCCGAAAAAATTGCTTTGGCTTTAAGTAATATATCTACTCTTAAAGTTTCGCTTTGCGAAGTTAAGGTTGACAAACAGAACCCACAATTGCCTATACAAACTTCTTTGACCACTTCAGAATATGAAAACAAAGGATTAGTATTGGTTGATGATGTACTAAATTCCGGAACTACATTAATATACGCCGTTCGTCATTTCTTAGACGTTCCGCTTAAAAAATTCAAAACGGCGGTACTCGTAGACAGAAATCACAAAAAATACCCTGTAAAAGCCGATTTTAAAGGAATTTCATTATCAACATCATTACTTGAGCACGTTCAGGTTGTTTTTGACGACAACGGAGACGATTATGCCTTTTTAAGCTAAGATTTCTAAAATATCCTGAACCGTTTCTTCGACCGTTTTATTATCAACCGAAACTTTATGTTGTGCGTGGTTATAATAAAAACTTCTGTCGAACAAATGTTTTGCGATAAACTCTTTCATTTCTTCCTCATTCATATTAGCAATTAGCGGACGTTTGCTTTTGTTATGAATTAGTCTATTATATAAAGTCTCTATTGAAGCCTTTAAATAAATCGAAGTAAGATCCTCTCTTTTTAATAATTCGTGATTATTTGCATAACATGGCGTTCCTCCGCCTAAACCTATTATGCTATTTTCTGAAGATTGAAGTAATTCTAAGAACATTTGGTGTTCTAATTTTCTAAAATATATTTCTCCGTGTTGCTCGAAAATCTCATTTATTGATAAATTGGCTTTTTTTTCGATGCATTTATCCAAATCTAAAAATGGAATATTTGTAATTTTTGAAAGATTTTGGGCAATAGTTGACTTTCCGCAACCCATATATCCCAATAACACGATTTTTTTCATCTTAATAAAACCCTATAAACTAGGGCGTTGTAAACATTGGTTAAAAAAAGACAAATTTATAATAAAAATGCTTGCAAATAATAAAATAAACTCCTTATATTTGCACCCGCATTCAAGAAACATAATGACTCGATAGCTCAGTCGGTAGAGCACATCACTTTTAATGATGGGGTCCTGGGTTCGAGCCCCAGTCGGGTCACAAATTTTGTGATTATCACATAAGTTTCTTGAAAGCAATGACTCGATAGCTCAGTCGGTAGAGCACATCACTTTTAATGATGGGGTCCTGGGTTCGAGCCCCAGTCGGGTCACAAAAGGTCGAGTAATTTATTTTACTTGACCTTTTTTCATTTAGGCCACGTGGAGAAACGGTAGACTTGCCATCTTGAGGGGGTGGTGCTCGTAAGGGCGTGTGGGTTCAAATCCCACCGTGGTCACAGAGAACAAAAAAAGCCTGAGAATGCCAGATTCTCAGGCTTTTTTTTTGTAATTGGAATTCTTTTAGTATATATTCAATTTCTAATCTTACAATTATTATTTTAATAGAACAAGGCACTACGCCTTAGCTTCTCTTCTGCCTTGTTCGACACCAAAACTTTTGAAAGCACGTTTAATCATGTTTATTTATATTTGATTATAATACTTAACTATGGAAAATTACATTTCTACAGATATCATTGAAAGCTGGCTTAAAGCCTGGAGCATATCAAGAGAATTGCCATTACCGGTTAAATTTAAATCGGGTTTAAAAGTCGATGTAGGCTTTGAAAAACAGAAAACCCGTTATGTCTTTGCCGAACTTAATAACGATTTTATTCAGCTTTCAAAAGATATAGACGAACCTTGGGTCTTTTTGAAAGTTTGTTCTCCCCCGGACGAAGTTAAACGTAATATATCAAAGAAATGGATAATTCAGCCTCAGGGGTATATGATGTTTTGTTTTAATCCGATGACTATTGGTGATATATCTTTACACAAAGATTATAAATTAGAAATAACCAATTACAATTCAACTTATATTATTAAGATTCTTACTCAAAAAGGCGAAGTAGCATCCACAGGCCGCCTTATACTTGTTAATGAATTGGCAGTATATGACAGAATCCTGACTGATGATAACCATAAAAGAAAAGGTCTGGCAAGATTCTTAATGAAAGAACTTGAGAAAATTGCATTATCAAAAGGTATTTCCAAAAACTTTTTAGTTGCCACCGAAGAAGGAAAATCTTTGTATAAAGCACTAGGCTGGAAACTTTATAGCCTTTACACCTCTATCGTGATTCCTCTTTAATTTTTCTATTGCATTAGACAATGCCACACACTCTTCATAATTGTTTTTACATATTCAATTTTTGCATATAAAATCAGAGTATCTTTACCCACGATTGCAATAAGGATATGTAAATGATTGATCACCTTTTCTTTTACAGTGCAGAATTCCTGCTTAAAGTCATAAGTTATAACAACAAATTTCACTAATAAATAATAACAATTGCTAGTTCCAATTCCTTTTAGGTTTTTTATTAGTTTTTTGCATCCAACCTTAATAATTATAACACATGACATTGATATCCAAAGAAAAATTTTCTGAAGCTGCCGGTCTTTCTAAGATTCCTATCCCAGGATTACCTTCTTATTTAATGAAAGTAATGAAAATTGACAATTTAAATACAATGGTAAAAGAAGCAGGCAATCTTGAAGGTGCAGATTTTGCTAATTATGCCTTAATGAAAATTGGTGTAAAAGTCCAGTTTGATGCTGCCGAATTATTAAATATCCCAAGTGAAGGAGCATTTATCGTGGTTGCAAATCATCCGTATGGCGGAATCGAATCATTAGCATTATTAAGTACAATTGCAAAAATACGTCCTGATACCCTGTATATGGGGAATTTTTTATTAAAGGAAATTCCAAATCTTGAAAAATGCATCATTGCGGTAAACCCTTTTGAAAACATACAAAATTCTGCGAGTATTACAGGATTAAAAATGACACTTAAAGCTTTATCAGAAGGCATTCCTGTTGCTATATTTCCTGCCGGAGAAGTTTCTTCTTATGATTTTAAATCGAATAAAATCACAGATCCGGAATGGCATCCTGTAGTAGGCAAAATTATCTGTAAAGCAGACGTTCCTATTTTACCTATCTATTTTCATGGAAATAATGGTTTTTTCTTCAGCATGCTAAAATCAATTCATCCCATGTTACAAACTTCAAAACTAATTTCGGAACTCTTTAACAAACAAGGACACGAACTAAAAATGAATATCGGAAAACCTATTTTTCTGGCTAGAGTAAAAGGTAAAGTTTCTGATCCGTTAATGTTGAAAAATCTTAGAAGCAAACTGTACGCTCTCAAGAATCAGCTGCATAACTAAAATCAGACACAACTAAATTCTAAAAAAGAGCTTGTTATCAGGATTTGATAGCAAGCTCTTTTTAGTGATTTGCAAATACTTGTATATCCCTATTCTGTTTTGGAGGCGTTCCACGTTCGATACAAACAACATCAATAGCTGCAATATTCTTACGGAAGAAATTACTTTAACCACATCTTCCATTCTGTAGCTGATACTTTCTAAAATTACTTTGATGTTTTTTAAACATTACAAAATTTAGAATAAAAATAAAGTCCCCGATAAGCTATTAAAATATCAAAATAACACCTTTCATCCTGCGCTATTTTTCATAAGAAAAATTTCGTTTAAATTCTTATGTTTTTTTCATAAAAAATCACTTTATGAAATAAAACTTTTCCTAAATTCGTTCCGAAATTAATTACCATTAACCTAACCCCAAATTAGATTATGAAACACCTACTACTCGTATCATTTTTAATGATCACCTGCCTTACATGGGCACAATCAGCAACTGCTTATTTTGACAAAGCCATGAAAAAAGCCGAAGCCGGTAACCATAAAGGTGCCATTGCCGATTACACCAAAGCCATTAAAATGAATTCGCATTTTGTTGAGGCCTACTCCAACAGAGGCGTCGCAAAATACAAACTTAATGACCTGCAGGGAGCTCTTGCCGATTTTACTAAAGCAATCGAATTAGACACAATGAACTCTGACGCCTTTACAGGAAGAGCAAACGTAAGCTACAAATTAATGAATTACGATGCCGCCATTGAAGATTGTTCTTATTGCCTTATGATGAACCCTAAAGACTATATTGCTTTAAATTTAAGAGGACTTTGTTACAATAAAATGGGCGAAAACAAGAAATCATGCAAAGACTTCACTAAAGCCATCGAATTAGGAAGCCAAAGCGCTATAAAAAACAGAGCAACTTTCTGTAAATAGAATACCGAAAAAACAAAATCAATTATAAAGCAATCTGTAAAATCTCAATTTTACAGATTGCTTTTTTTCTTTAAAAACCATGCAGAATTCAATATAAAAGATATCACTACATTTGTTCGATAAATTAATTTCAATGGCACTTCTTAAAAAATTAAACAACAATGCCAAAACAGATGAAAACTCAGGTTTTGGAACCAACGCAAACAGTTACGGAGGAAGATTCGTAAACAAAAACGGAACCGCCAATATTGAAAAAAAAGGAATGAATTTTCTCCGCCGCATTAGCTGGTACCACACCATGATCGAAATGCCAAACTGGAAATTCATGCTAATTTTATTCTCTTTCTATATTTTACTCAATTTTATTTTTGCAGTTTTATATTATGCTATCGGAATCGAACATCTTGACGGAATTGCACAATCTCAAAGTGTATTAACCCAATTTGGTCAGGCTTATTTTTTTAGCGCACAAACTTTTACAACTGTAGGGTATGGACATATTAGTCCAACCGGATTTTTAACCAGTGCTTTGTCTGCCGCCGAAGCTTTAATTGGATTGTTGAGTTTTGCTATCGCTACAGGTTTATTTTTTGGAAGATTCAGCAAACCAACTGCCTTTTTAAAATTTTCGCACAATGCGTTGATTTCTCCATATAAAGAAGAAAAAGCATTAATGATTCGCCTTGCTCCTTTTAAAAACACCAATTTTACAGATGCAACAGCAAAAGTAACTTTAGGAATGAGTGTTGAAGAAAATGGCACAAAAACGAATAAATTCTACAGCCTAAAACTTGAGTTAGACAGAATTAATGCACTTACTTTAAGCTGGACATTGGTACATCCGATAACACAAGAGAGTCCGCTGTACAATTTTACCGAAGATGACTTTAAAAGAACTCACGGTGAAATTCTTGTTTTTATCACCACCTTTGATGATATGTTTAGCAACACAGTTGCCGCAAGAACATCATATACTTTTAATGAAATTATTTACGGCGCAAAATTCGAAACAATGTACAACAGAAGTAAAGATGAAACTAAAACGATTTTGTATCTCGATAAATTAAATAAGTATCATACTACAAACCTCTCATAATCTATCCATTTTAATTAAGATTTAAAGGGTAATATCAGATTTTGTTTTATTTTTGTTCACCCAAATAATCTAAAATGATAAACAATATAAAGACTGTTTTCAGCATAAAAGATCTGGAAAACTTATCGGGAATAAAAGCACATACGATTCGTATATGGGAGAAAAGATATAACATCCTTGAACCCATGCGAACGGATACTAATATTCGACTTTATAATTTACATAGCCTACAAAAACTTTTAAACATAACCTTACTGCACGAGTACGGTTATAAAATCTCTAAAATCTCTACATTTCCGGAAGAAAAAATTCCGCAATTAGTTCGAGAGATTATCTCGAAGAAAAATGCTCAAAATTATGCCATTACTTCCTTTAAAATGGCAATGATGAATTTTGATCAGGAAATATTCTTTAATACATTCGACTGGCTTATTTCTGAAAAATCGTTTAAGGAAGTTTTTAAAGAACATTTTCTGCCTTTATTAAAAGAGTTAGGTTTACTATGGCAATCTGAAACAATAACTCCTGCAAATGAACATTTTATGAGTCATTTGATCAAACAAAAGATTCTGATTTACACGGAAAGCCTTCAAATATTAAAGCCAACAAAAACCGACAGAATTTTTGTTTTATCATTACCATTAAACGAAATCCATCAAATTGGATTATTGTATCTGCAATACGAAATTTTATCTAAAGGATACAAAACGATTTATCTTGGCGAAAGCATGCCAATTGAAAACCTCCAGGATCTTACCAAACATTTTGAGAATATTACATTTGTTTCTTTCATGACAATTCAGCCTGATCGAAATGTTATTAATCAATATGTAAAAACAATGGGGCAAAAATTACTTCAAAAAACGAATGAAATCTGGCTTATGGGCAAAATGACCGAACATATTGATTCGAAAAATCTGCCTGAAAGAATCAGAATTTTCGAATCGATGGAAGAAACAATCGATTCGATATAATATTTTGTTTAAAGTTTTTGTATATTTGTTAAACAAATGACAAAAACAATTGCGATAATAGGTTCAGGCTTTTCTGCATTAGCCGCTTCATGTTACCTTGCTCAACAAGGAAACCAAGTCACTATTTACGAAAAAAACGATACAATTGGCGGTCGTGCAAGGCAATTCAAAAAAGATGGTTTTACTTTTGATATGGGACCAAGCTGGTATTGGATGCCCGATGTTTTTGAACGTTTCTTTCAGGACTTCAACAAAAAACCTACTGACTACTACGAACTTATAAAATTAAATCCTGCCTACAGGGTTTATTTTGGTACAGATAATTTCATCAATATTTGCGACAATTTAGATGAAATAATAGCCACTTTTGAAAGTATTGAAAAAGGAAGCGGTAAAAAACTCGAAACTTTTATCAATAAAGCTAAAAGCAATTATAATATTGCGATTAAAAATCTGGTTTATCGCCCCGGAGTTTCACCTTTGGAATTAATTACGCCTAAAACCGTTTTGAAATTAAATCAGTTTTTTAGCACTGTCAGCAACGATATCAGGAAAGAATTTAAAGATGAAAGATTAATTCAGATTCTCGAATTTCCGGTTTTGTTTCTCGGTGCAAAGCCTTCAAAAACACCCTCTTTCTATAATTTTATGAATTATGCCGATTTTGGTTTAGGAACCTGGCATCCAAAAACAGGAATGTTTGATGTGGTTCGCGGAATCGAAAAATTGGCAATTGAATTAGGCGTTACCATAAAAACTAATGCATCGATTGAGAAAATAATAGTTGAAAACAAAACTGCAACAGGAATTGTAATCGACGGAAAAATCATAAATGCAGATAGTATTTTAAGCGGTGCCGATTATCATCATACCGAAACTTTATTGGAAAAACAACATCGCGCTTATTCTGAAAAATATTGGGAAAGTCGTGTTTTTGCACCTTCTTCCCTTTTGTTTTTTGTTGGATTCGATAAAAAAATAGAAAACATTTCTCATCACGCTTTATTTTTTGATGTTGATTTTAATCAGCATGCAGCAGATATTTATGATGAACCAAAATGGCCGGAAGATCCATTATTTTATGCTAACTTTCCATCAAAAACAGATCAGACCGCAGCTCCTGAAGGAATGGAAAGTGGATTTTTTCTCATTCCGCTAGCCCCGGGAATAAACGACAGCGAAGAACTTAGAGAAACTTATTTCGAAAAGATAATCACTCGTTTTGAGGAACTTACACAGCAAAAAATTAAAAAAAACATTATATTTAAGAGATCATTTTGCAAAAACGATTTTGTAAACGACTATAATGCATATAAGGGAAATGCTTACGGAATGGCAAATACGTTATTGCAAACTGCATTTTTAAGACCAAAACTAAAAAGTAAAAAAGTTCGTAACTTATATTTCACAGGACAACTAACCATACCTGGACCAGGAGTTCCTCCTGCATTAATTTCAGGAAAATTAGTTGCTGAGTTAATTCAAAAATCTATTAGACCGTAAAAAGATGAAATCACTATTCGACAACGTTTCTTTCAAATGCAGTAAATTGGTCACCAAAAGCTACAGCACTTCTTTTTCACTTGCGGTAAACATGCTATCGCCAAGTATTCGGGATGGTATTTACAGTATTTACGGCTTTGTTCGTTTTGCTGATGAAATTGTCGATTCATTTCACGAGTACGACAAAGAAAATCTTATTAATGATTTCGAAAAAGAATATTACAAAGCTATAGAAAACAAGATTAGTTTAAATCCAATTTTAAACTCTTTTCAACATACTGTAAAACAATACAATATCACTGATGATTTGATTCAGGCATTCTTAAAAAGCATGAAACTCGATCTCATTAAATCAAATTACAACACACAAACAGAATACGAAGATTATATTTATGGCTCTGCCGATGTTGTCGGTTTAATGTGTCTGAAAGTTTTTGTAAAAGGAAACAACCAAAAATACGAACAGCTAAAAAGCGAAGCAATGCGATTAGGATCTGCCTTTCAGAAAGTTAATTTCCTAAGAGATTTAAAAGATGATAATTTGGTTTTAAACCGAAATTATTTTCCGGGCGTCGATTTAAAATCTTTTGATGAAAATGCAAAAACCGCTATAATTCAGGAAATTGAAGAAGACTTTAAAGTTGCCTATCAGGGAATTATAAAATTACCAATCGAAGCAAAATTTGGCGTTTACACGGCTTATATTTATTATAAAAAGTTACTCAAAAAATTACAAAACACTCCTTATTATGAAATTGGAAACTCAAGAATCAGAGTTTCAAATTATACAAAAGCCGGGCTTTTAGCACAATCTTTTGTAACTTACAAATTGAAACTGGTTTAATAATCATTACAAACCAGAACAATAATTTTAATATTTCAAAATATACAAAATGATTTCTTTTTTAATCTTTTTAGGCGTTTTTTTATTCATGGAATGCGTGACCTGGCTTACACACAAATACATCATGCATGGACTAATGTGGTATTTTCATGCAGATCATCATCAACCCAAATACGAAAATACTTTTGAGCGCAACGACATATTTTTTGTCATTTTTGCCATTCCAAGTATTACGCTTTTTTATTTTGGCGTTCAGGGCGGTTTTAATTATTTATTTTTTATTGCCTGTGGCGTCACACTTTACGGAGTTTGCTATTTTTTAATTCATGATGTTTTAATTCATCAGCGTTTTAAATGGTTTAAAAACACAAAAAACAAATACCTTATTGGTTTACGAAAAGCACATAAAATACACCACAAACATTTAGAAAAAGAACACGGAGAATGCTTCGGAATGTTGTTTGTTCCTTTTAAGTACTATAGAATGTAGAAGAATTTGGGCGTTACCGCTGAAAAAGCGGTCGGGTTTTCCGTTCCCGCTTTTTTGCGTCAGGCTGAAAAAGCCTGCACAAAAAGAGCTCCACTACAACCCCTAACGCAAACGTGTCTTCAAGAACAATTCGTAATAATTAATTTTCATGAAAGTATATAAATTAGAAACCGTTCAGCATGTAAACGCCACTATTGAAGAATGTTGGGACTTTTTCTCAAGTCCTAAAAATCTTCAAACCATTACGCCAAAAAATATGACTTTCGAAATTCAGGATTATGACGGCAAACGTATGTATCCCGGACAAGTTATCACCTATACTTTAAAACCTCTTTTGGGAATAAAAATTAATTGGATGACTATTATTACCGTTTCAGAAGAAAATAAATATTTTGTTGACGAACAGCGTTTTGGTCCTTATGCATTATGGCATCACAAACACTTTTTTGAAGCAACCGAAACCGGGACAAAAATGACCGACATTGTGCATTACGCATTGCCATTAGGTTTTCTGGGCCGCATTATGAATACTTTGGTAGTAAAAAACAAACTCAAAACCATCTTTGATTACCGTCGCAACACAATCGATGGATTATTCAAGGAAAAAGCATAATATTTTCTGCCACAGATTTTTTACGGAGATGCACGCAGATTTAGGCAGATTTAGGCAGATGTACGCAGATTTATAGCGATTATAAATAAAATCTGCTTAAATCTGCAGAATCTGCGTTAAACAAAATCCTTTAAAAAATCATAAAATCTCTGGCATAAAAAAGAGAATCTATACAATGACAAAACAAAAAGTTACTTTTTTCTGGTTTCGACGTGATTTACGTTTAGAAGATAATACAGGATTATTTCACGCCTTGCAATCTGAGTTTCCCGTAATTCCGATATTTATTTTTGATGACGATATTTTAGAAAATCTTCCAAAAAATGATGCACGAGTTAATTTCATTCATGATTCACTTCAAAAAATGAACAATGAACTTTTAAAAATTGACACTTCACTTTTAATTAAAAAAGGAAAAACTATTGATGTTTGGAAATCGCTTACAGCAGAATTTGACATTCAAAAAGTATTCTTCAATAGAGATTATGAACCTTTTGCTATCAAAAGAGATTTCGCAATTTCTTCTTTGTTAAAAGAAAATAATATCGAAACATTTTCATTTAAAGATCACGTTATTTTTGAAGAAAAAGAAATCACAAAAGCCGACGGACTTCCGTACACCATTTATACACCGTATAAGAACAAATGGCTGGAAAAATATCATCTGTCAGGGCAAGCTCCGGAATATGATACAAAACCTTTCTTAGATAATTTTGCTGAAAATCAATTTCCGTTTCCAAAATTATCTGAAATAGGATTTGAAGAAAGCATCATAAAAGTACTTCCTCACAATTTAACCCAAATTGCAAATTACAAAGAAACACGCGATTTTCCGGCTTTGGACAGTACATCGTATCTTTCACCGCATTTGCGTTTTGGAACTGTTAGCGTTCGGAAATTAGTGAATTGGGCAAACAAGAAAAATCAAACTTTTTTAAGTGAATTAATCTGGAGAGAATTTTTTATTCAGATCCTTTTTAGTTTTCCAAATGTGGTGAATCATAATTTCAAACCGGCTTATGACGGTATTCAATGGCGCAATAATGAAGATGATTTTAAACGCTGGTGTTTCGGAACTACAGGTTACCCAATGGTCGACGCCGGAATGCGCCAGCTTAACGAAACCGGTTATATGCACAATCGTGTTCGAATGGTTGTGGCAAGTTTTCTCTGCAAACATTTACTCATTAACTGGCAATGGGGCGAAGCTTATTTTGCTGAAAAATTACTGGATTTTGAATTAGCATCAAACGTAGGAAACTGGCAATGGGCTGCAGGAACTGGTTGCGACGCTGCGCCATATTTCAGGGTTTTTAATCCCGAAATTCAACAAAAGAAATTCGACGAAAAAGGAGTCTACATTCGAAAATGGATTCCTGAATTTGATTTGGGTTATAATGAACCAATGATTGATCATGCTTTTGCAAGAGATCGCGCGATTGCAACTTATAAAGCGGGGATCGTTAGATAAATTCCAAACTTTTTAAATTGCTTCGCCCGTTTGCTAATGCTCGAGTCCAAACTCTAATTGTTTTATGGCTAGGTATCAAAGTTTAAAACTTTAACAAAGATTGGCACGTATATTTTTCATACTCAATCTTGTCATCCCCAGGAACGAGGGATGACAAATTAAACGAAACAACAAAAACCTTTATCAAAGTTTAAAACTTTGATAAAGGTTTTTTTACACGAAAGGTCATTGTGAGGAACAAAGCAACCACTAATAATAATCCGTTGTAGACATACTACATGAGACTGCTTCGTTCTTCGCAAAGACTATACTAGACGTTATACTTCAAATAATTCGTTACTTCAATCTTCGCTTTTAAATCAAACATCAAATTATACAAACCGAAGAAAGTACGATTCATATAGATAAAGTGTTTAGAACCACGATTTCCGTTCATTTTTTTGAGATTGGTATCGTTAGAAAAACGCTCTCCTAATTTGGCAATGCTTTCAAAAAAAGTTACATCAGCAAAATCGAAAGTTTCATTTTGGAAAGGTTTTGTAAAAAGCGATAATAAATCATGAAACATTTCGGTAAAATATTCAATTTCTGCCGGTGTATCGTCCTGACGAAGAATCTCTAATTCGAATAATTTTTCATTAAAAAGTTTCGTGTCAGTAATCACATTTTTGTTAATCAACTCAAAATATGGAACATAGAAATCTTCTGGAATTTGTTTCATACAGCCAAAATCCAACGCAATTAAACGGTTTTCCTCATCAACCAGAAAATTTCCCGGATGCGGATCTGCGTGGACTTTGCGTAATACATGAATCTGGTACATATAAAAATCCCAAAGTGCCTGCCCTATCTTGTCGCCAATTTCGCGATCTGTATTCTTTGCGGTGAATTCAGAAAGATGAATTCCCGTCATCCAATCCATTGTGATGATCTTCTCAGATGAAAATTCAGGATAATAATTAGGAAAAAGTATGTTGTCAATTTTACTGCAAGCTTCTACAACTTCCTGACTTTGTTTTAATTCTAATAAATAATTGGTTTCTTCGATCAGTTTATCTTCAACCTCTTTAAAATATTTGTCTGAATCTTTTCCCTGCAAATTAAACATTCGAACCGCTATAGGTTTTACCAAAGCCAAATCAGATGAAATACTATTGGCAACGCCCGGATATTGAATTTTAACGGCTAGTTTCTTGTCATTTTTCTTAGCCAAATGAACCTGACCAATACTTGCCGCATTTACAGAATTGGCATTAAATTCGTCAAAGATCTCATAAGGAGTTTTTCCGAAATTCGTTTTAAAAGTTTTCAAAACTAATGGTGCTGATAAAGGAGGAACAGAAAATTGTGACAGAGAAAATTTCTCCACATAAGCCTGAGGCAAAAAGTTTTTGTCCATACTTAACATTTGGGCAACTTTCAATGCGCTCCCTTTTAAGCTTTTTAGTCCGTCATAAATATCTTCGGCGTTATTCTCGTTGAGTTTATCTCGGGTTAAGTCAGAATTGACCATTTTTTCGGCATAATGCTTTATGTAGTTCACGCCTACTTTTGCACCGGTTTGTACCAATTTACTGGCTCTTTCTATTTTTGAAGTGGGTATATAGTCTATTGTTTTCATTGTTTGGTGTATATTTTTTCTTTAAAGAGAAATTTTCCAAAATCTATCAGATGATTTAATGGCGCAACATTCATTAATTCGAAAGAAGCATTTACCGATTTTTCGATAAAAATATCAGTTTTTTCAAAAGCTGCAGATGAGTCATCCATCCAAAATTTTATCGTCATCATTAATTGCAGCCAGGCTGATTCCTGAATTCCTTTTTCCTGAAATTTTTGAAGCTTTTCTGTTTCAATTCTATAATCATCAGTCAAAATTTCAGATACGTATTCTTTAAAATCGCTTCGAAGAGCTGACAATTGAGAAAGATTTTTTAGCGGATTTCTATCCAGTTTTAAGGATTGTAAAACGTAACTTCTGTTGGCCGTTAAAACTTCAAAAAAAGTAAAGTAAAAACTCAGCATTTTGTTTTTCATATCGTATTGCTGATAATCCTCATTTTTATGAAGCAAGTCAACTGTATTGACTAAAAAGAGTCTGAAAATTTCTTTTTCCAGGCCTTCCAATGTTCCGAAAAAAGCATAAAACTCAGCTTCTGTAAAGTCATTTTCTTTGGCAAAATGATAAACAGATTTTGGTTTTTGTCCTTTCTCCAAAACTTCTTCCATGTATAATGAAACGATATCTTCTTTGCTGATTATCTTGTCTATAGTGGCCATTTTATTTAAATTAGAATTCACCTTAAAGGTAAGCAATGTTTAAGTATCTTTACTAATCCCTAATCAAGATGCGCTGTTAAATATATTATAAATCATGACCAAGAATGTTTTACTTACCGGAGGATCAGGATTCATTGGCAAATACTTAACAGAAGTATTAATTGCTAATGGTTTTTCTATATCAATTTTGAGCCGTTCTGACCGAAAAAACACGCCTTTAATTACCTATTATAAATGGGACTTAAAAAATGACTTTATCGAAGAAGAAGCAATTCTTAAAGCCGATTATATTATTCATCTTGCAGGCGAAGGAATTGTAGAAAAAAGATGGTCTGAAAAACGTAAAAAAGCAATTTTAGAAAGCCGTACAAAACCTGTAGAACTCATCTATAAAGTTTTAAAAAATAATAACAAATCGCCCGATGCATTTGTTTCGGCTTCAGCAATTGGAATTTACGGCGCTTATACAACAAAAGAAATTTGTACCGAAGAAAAACCTCCTGCAAATGACTTTTTAGGAACTACTTGTGAGAAATGGGAAAACACCATTGACACCATAAATTCATTAGGAATCAGAACTGTAAAAATAAGAACGGGAATTGTTTTTGGAAGAAATGAAGGATTTCTAAAAAAAGTGGAACCTTCGTTTAAAGCCGGTTTTGGCGCTATTCTGGGTACAGGAAAACAATATTTACCGTGGATTCATATCGAAGATTTATGTCAGATCTATTTAAAAGCAATTACCAATCCTGAAATGCATGGCGCTTATAATGCCGCCGTTACAGACAATACAACAAACTCTTCGTTCTCAAAAATTCTGGCTAATTTATACGGTTACAAAATCTGGCTTCCTAAAATACCTGCTTTTCTTCTTAAGCTGGTTTTAGGAGAAATGAGTGTTGCCGTTTTAGAGGGCCAAAGAGTTTCATCAGAAAAAATAAAAAAATCAGGTTTTGAATTTCGATTTACCGATATCGAAATTGCACTTTCACATAGTTTGTCTTAGACTTTTATTAAAGAATTTATTTTAAAGTTAACAAACCCATTTCTTCACTGCGAATTACAGCGCTTAAGCCTGTATTTGCAGTAGTTGAAATTTTGGAACCTATTTTTATCGGAATCGAAATATCAAAGTCAGATACTAAAATAGGAAAATCAGAATGAATTTGTATGCCTTCTTTCACTCTTTTCATTAGAGCTTTTACTTCAATTTCTCTGGATTTTCCGTGAACTGTCAGTTTTCCTTTTATCACATATTCTTTTTCAATATCATCGATATCTTTCATATCAAATTTTGCTATTTTTCCTTTAAAAACAGCTTTAGGATAACGATCACTTTCTAAATAATTTTCATTAAAATGTTCTTGCATTAAATCTAATTTAAAGCGAAAGTCTTTAATCAAAACAATGCAATTGAAGGTACTGGTTTTAGGCTCTAAAACAATTACAGCCGATCTGTTTACTGCTTTTATTTCTTCAAAAAGAGGAATGGATGCTTCAAAATTTACTGTCGCGGTATTGGTGGTAAATTTTTCCTGAGCATAAATAGAAAATGCAGTAAAAAGTAAAATAAGTAAAGTAGTTCTTTTCATAATCGTCAGCATTAAACAATTATGTCACTCCATTTTTTAGGCTAATAAAATAACTGAAATTTCAGTCTTGAAAATCGAATGGCAATATTCCGTGAAATATACTTATTGTATACACTTAAAGTTACGTATTTTTCTCTGTTTTATGCGCTGATTTAATGCTAAATATTTGTGAAATGTTTTTGGGTTTTGGAATGTGAAGATTCAAGATGAGAGATGCAAGATGCAAGATGTGAAAATTGAAATCTACTATATAAAAATAAAATGAGTTAACGGTATTTAATCTATAGTTCCTGCGGGACATTTTAAAAAAATATACATCCTGAAAAATGTCCCGTAGGAACTACAAATATTTAATTCAATACCAATAAAATATTACCCTTGAACTTCGGTGCAAATCTCAATCAAAAATCCATCTAAGTCTCTTACGTACGCCACAATTTGTCCCCATGGTTTTTGTGTTGGTTCACTAACCATTACAGCGCCATGAGAAGTGGCTTTTTGTACCAGTTCTGTCACATCATCGGTTATAAAACCTATCTCGATTGCAAAAGGTTTGTCTTCGAGGCTGCTTTCTAAAAAACCATCTTTTAAATTTTGATTCGCCATTCCTTTTGATGCAAACGAAAGTGTGGTTTCACCAGTAATTAATTCACCATAATCCTTTTCAGGAGTTATAAATTTTCTTGAAAAACCAAAAATATTTTCATAAAAAGAAATTGCAATCTCTACATCTTCAACATATAAAATTGTATATCCAAACTTTACCATTTTCTTGTTTTTTAAATTATTAAAGTATTGTGTAAATATTCTAACACATAGAAGCATAGATTTCTATGTGTTTAAATAAAGCTTCTACAATGTACAAAAATCATTTTACACCGCTGTTATCCAATTTCCAGCAAAACATTGTATTTGTCTAAACTGGCCAGATCTTCAATAGAATTTACATTGGTAATTTTTGCGTGTTCTTCGATTTCTTTTTTGGCTTCAATTTGTTTGATACATTTTCTAAAGCGGCGAACTTCATCTAAATTAGATAAAATAAGTCCGGGAACCTGAACGCTTTTACCCTCTTTATCTTTGGCAACCATCGTAAAATATGACGAAAGACAGTGTTTTTTTACTCCGGTCTGAATATGTTCTGCTTCAACACGAATACCTACAATCATCGAACTTCTGCCTACATAATTTACAGAGGCTTTCATGGTAACCAATTCGCCAACTTCAATAGGTTTTAAAAAATTCACGGTATCAACCGATGCGGTTACGCAATAATTACCGCAAAATTTTGATGCACAGGCAAAAGCAATCTGATCTAATAATTGAAGAATATATCCTCCGTGAATTTTACCGCTAAAATTAGTATGCGATGGCAGCATCAATTCGGAAATACTTATTTTGGATGAAGAAACGGGTTTAAAATCTGTAGTCATGTTTTGTAATCTGTTTGGTTAAGTTTAATTTAAAGATTGACTTTCGTCAGTATTTGAGGCTCTTGTAATAATATTTTCGGGAAGCGATTTCTTGGCCTTCGCGCCCATTTTCTTTAATCTTTCTACGCTCGAAATCAGGTTTCCTTTTCCGTCAACGAGTTTGTTCATCGCGTTCTCATATTCGGTTTTTGTATCTTTTATTTTGTTTCCAATTTTGACTAAATCGGTTACAAAACCTTCAAATTTATCGTATAAGGCACCGGCTTGTCTGGCAATTTCAAAAGCATTTTCCTGTTGTTTCTGGTTACTCCACATACTATCAATTGTACGCAAAGTTGCCAATAAAGTTGTTGGCGTAACAATTACAATATTACGATCGAACGCTCTGTTGTATAAGGTAGAATCTTCGTTTAAAGCAATGGCAAAAGCGGGTTCTATGGGAATAAAAAGCAAAACAAAATCAGGACTTTCAATTTGATACAAATCGTGATAATTTTTACTTCCAAGCTGTTCTACGTGTCTTTTTATAGAAAGTACATGTTCTTTTAAATAGTCTGTTTTTAGAATATCAGATTCTTCATTAATCCATCTTTCATACGCCACTAAAGAAACTTTCGAGTCGACAATCATCTTTTTACCATCGGGCAAATTGATTACGACATCGGGCAAAACGCGCGCTCCGTCTGTATTGGTAAAACTTTGCTGTACTTCGTATTCGCGTCCTTTTTCTAATCCTGATTTTTCCAGAACACGTTCCAGAACCAGTTCACCCCAATTTCCCTGCATTTTACTTTCGCCTTTTAAAGCTTTGGTTAAGTTTAGGGTTTCTTTGCTCATTTGGGCATTCATTTCGCTTAAGCCAATAATTTGCTGACGCAATGCGGCGTGATAATCAATGCTTTCTTTGTGGGTTTGATCTACTTTTTGTTCAAAAACATGAATTTTATCTTGTAATGGCAACAGGATATTCTTCATATTCTCGCTATTTTGTTCGGTAAATTTTGCCGATTTTTCTTCGAGGATTTTATTCGCCAGGTTTTCAAATTCTTTCGTAAATTTTTCCTGAAGCTCTGTTATTTCTGCTTTTTGCTCTTTATGGCGTTCCCATAAATTTTCAAAATCTACTTCCTTTTTAGAAAGCTGAATCGCAAGACTGTCTTTTTCTGTTCGAATGTTTTCTTTCTCGGCATTATTTAACTGAAGTAATTTTTCAAAACTTCTTTTTTCGTTTTCAAACTGCTCTTTCTGTAATTGAAGCTGATTGATATTAGCATTCAGTCTTTCTTCTAAACTTACTTTTTCAGATTGAGATTTAGCAGAAAATAACATTCTTCCAAAGTAGATACCTAGAAACAATGCGATTATAAAAATCACTAAAAAGGGAAGAAAATCAAACATAACTAAGTTGTTTTTTAAGTAAAAGTACGCAATAATACGTAGTGTCAAATTTTAAAATTTAAATTTCACGAATTATTATCAATTCAAAATTAAACAAACATTTTAAACCCTTTTTCAAAAAAACAGGATTAAAAAATACTCTTTTACGCAACCTTTTCAAAAGATGATTATCTACTTAAATATAACCTATTAAAATATTATCATGAAAAAATTAGTGCTTGGCTTATTTATAGCTTTTGGAATTAGTTCGTGTTCCATAGGAAATGACGATCTTAATGTAGATTGCGGAACAGCTGTAGATTCTCCTTTTACAGGATTTCCTCTTTTATGCAATTACAGTGTTAAAACTTTACAAAACAATGCTCACGCTGTTTATATAACTTCGCAGGCCGAAATGGATAAGGAATTTACAAAGCACGACAATACATGTCCTGTGGCAAGTGATCCTGTTATAGATTTTTCTAAATACAACTTAATCGCTATTTATGCCGGTATAAAATCGACTAGCGGATATGAAATTAAAATTACTTCGATGGTGGAAAACAACTGTCAGATTTTGATTAATTTTTATGAAAAAAGCCCTCAGGCAGGCGAACAAATTACGCAAACCCCTACTTATCCTTCAGATTTTATTTTGATTCCTAAAAGTTCAAAACCAATCCTTTTCAACAAAACAACAGAATCTCCGGATAATATTGTTATTGGAAGTTTTGCAACGATGTGTACAGGTTCTGATTGTCAAAAGTTCTTTCAGTTAAACGATTATAGCACTCTTAAATTCCTAAACGTTGGTTACGGAAGCTATACTTTTGAACAATACAAGTATGCAAGCACAACAAAAAGAGGAGAATATACTGCTTTCTTAAAAGCCGTTCCTGCTGAAATTTTGAGTCTAAAAGGTCAGACTAAAACTTACGGTTCTCCGGATGATGCAGATCAGGGCGGAATTTATTTCCAATTGCGTCAGGCTGGAACTATAACTAAAATTTACATTGATAATAAAGACACTGACGATCAAAGTGCTGCCGTAAAAGCTTTCAAAAAAGCAATTCAGGATAAAATCACAGCTCTAAAATAATAAGGACATGAAAAAACTTTTATTATTTTTTATCGCCTTTGGACTTTTTTCGAGTTTTTGTATTGCAGAAAAATCAACAGTAAATGCTGTTTCGATAGTAAACAAATGGACTTGGGAAAAATCCATAGGCGGAGCTAATAACCCTTATACTGCTACGCCAAAAACTAGCGGCTTTAGCAAAAAAGTAGTTTTTACTTCTGATGGAAGAGTTATCACGTATAAAAATGATATAGAGATTAGAAATAGTCAGTATGAAATAGGAAAAGGTGTTGGCCTGACTGATAACTTAGAACATGATCTTATTACATTTGAAGGAAAAACTTATGTAATAGAAAAGCTTGATAATCAAAATCTAACCATTTTAAGCAATAACTCAGACGCCACTCGTACTATATATAAAAGATAGTACCATGAGTTAAAAAAAGCTAATTTTGCCAAAACAAATTTAACCACTTTTTGAAAGACGATTTAAATATATATATTCGACAATGTATGCAAAATGACCGAGGAGGACAGCTGAAAATATACCAGCTGTTCTCTCCCGTTTTGTATGGTATTTGCCTAAAATATATGAAAAACGAAGACGATGCAAAAGATGTTTTTCAGGAAGCATTTGTTATTGTTTTTCAAAAAATAAATCAATACAAATTTGAAGGAAGTTTTGAAGGCTGGCTCAAACGGATTTTTATAAACAAACTCATTGAAGCTTTAAATAAAAAGAAAAAAGAAAGTTTCTTCCTGGATATTTTTGATCCAGATACTGATTTTGTTGAAGAGCAGGAAGTAGATATTCCTCAAATAGAACAAGAAAAATTATTAGAATATATACGGGATTTACCCGATCAGTACAGGACGGTTTTTAATTTGTATGTTTTTGAAAAGATGAAACACAAAGAAATAGCCGAATTACTAAAGATTTCAGAAGGAACATCAAAATCAAATTTAAACAGGGCCAAGCGCATTTTACAAAAAAGAATTTTGAGCATAAAAAATTTTAAGACAGCATGAAAAAGCAAAATATAGAAGATATTTTTTCATCAATGGAAAACTTTTCAAGTGTTCCACCGCCTGAATTATGGGGGCAAATTGAAGAAAAACTAGACAAACCAAAAAAGAAAAAAAGAGCGATTCTTTGGTGGTCTGCTGCCGCATGCTTATTATTGGGTTTAATGCTCCCTGCTGTTTTACATTTTAGTTCTGATTCTGGAATTAAAACTATAGATACAAGCTCTGAAAAAAATAATAACGTTGTTCTGGATGACACAAAAACACAATCTGATGATTCTAAAACAAGAAGCATAGAAAAAAACAATTTACAGAACGATACAACTACTAAAATAAATAGCCCGGAAAACGCTGTCGCACTTGAAAGTTCTTCTGAAAAAGAAACAAAAAGTACATCTAATTCTTCTGCAATCAATCAAAATCAAAAAACGACAGTTACTTCTTTAAAAAGTAAAAACAATCAGGAAGGCGTTTTAAATGGCAAATCAAATTTAGAAGTACATAAACCAAATCAGGCTGTAGCCGAACGATCATTTGCCCCAAATAATGAGAATGGATTTAATACCACTTCTAAAAATGAAACATTAAATTCTGAAAAAAGAAATTCAAATCAGGCTGTAGCCGAAAAATCTCTTGTTCCGAATAATGAAAACACTTTTAACTCGCCTTCTAAATATAAAATTTCGAATATTCAAAAAATAAAAACGAATCAGGCTGTAGCCGAAAAAACATTGGTTCCTAATAAAACAAATTCGTTTAATACAGATTCTAAAAATCAATTTTTGAATACTGAAAAAGCAAAAATGAATCAGGCTGTAGCTGAAAAAACATTGGTTCCCAATAAAACAAATTCGTTTAATACTGATTCTAAAAATCCATTTTCGAATGATGAAAAAGGAAATAAAAATCAGGCTGTAGCCGAGAAAACATTTATTCCGGGTAAGACAAATTCGTTTAACACAGATGCTAAAAATCCATTTTCGAATACTGAAAAAGGAAATAAAAATCAGGCTGTAGCCGAAAAATCATTGGTTCCGGGTAAGGTAAATTCGTTTAATAAAGATTCTAAAAATCAAACCCCGTCTTCTATTTTCGAAGACAAGCTAAAAGGAAACAATAACAATATTGCTTCAAATCCTTTTAATAATTCAGCATTAAACAAAGACACAAAAGGAAATATAATATATAAAAATGAAAATTTTGCAAACGAAAAAGCAATTGCTGATAATCAAAAAAGTACTTCAAAATTTGGGGATGCATTAAGCAAACAGGATTCTGTACAATTAGCTGAACTTCAAAATTTAGAAAAAGGAATTGTAACCGTAACTCCTGAAGAAATTAAAAAAGAAAAAGAAGATAAAGCCATTGCCAAAAATGAAAAATGGGCTGTAGAAGTTTTCGCCGGTGTTGCCAACTCTGAAAATTATAAAAAAGAGAAAACTTTAGGAAGCGTAAACGATTCTAAACAAAGCAATAGTTACGGTGTAAAAACTAAATATAAAATCAATAAAAAATGGGCCGTAAGCTCCGGTGTTAAATTTAATGAGTTAGGTCAAAGTATTGCCAATGTAACTTATATGAGAACCACAAATGCTTTTTTGAGTTCGAGTGATTATCTTAACCAAAACTCAACAGTTGCTGCTGCACCTATTACAAATAATGAAAATTATGTATTTGTTCCTAAAAACACAATTATGGCATTAAAAAGCGATAATATTGAAAGTGGGAAATTAGACCAGAATTTAAGATATCTTGAAGTGCCTTTAGAAGTTTCGTACTCTATTTTTAATAAAAACAAAACCAATATCAGTTTGAATACAGGTGGTTTTGTGGGTAAATTAATTTCTAACAGTATGGCTTTAAACGGAAGTTCAATTGGCGAAAATGTAAACGCAAAAGATTACGTATACGGTTCGTTATTAAGCACAACGGTTCAATATCGTATCTATAAAAAAACAAATATTTTTGTAGAACCTGCTATGAATTATTACATAAATCCACTAAATGACCAGTCTTTCAATCAGTTTCAATGGGGATTGAATTTTGGATTGAATGTTTCATTTTAAGAAGGTTTTTGTTGTACTTTTCAAGAAAATAACAACAAAATATTTCTCTTAAAATGGCAATTAAAAACAATTGGATCAATGCAAATCTACTTCCTAACGATTTAATTATTGCTAAAGAAGTGGTTTATGATTCTTGTGATTTCGAATGTACAGAACCTCATCCGGAACCAGAAAGTCAGGATTATAATGCTTACGATTTTCAAATTAATGGTCGTAACATCAAATTTAGAACCGCCAAAATTACACCCACAAAAACAGGTCAGTTTGTAACTTTATGGAAAAGAAACAAAACTGGAATCATCGAACCTTTTGATTTTTCAGATACAATTGATTTTGTCATTATAAGCGTTCGAAAAAATGATTTATTGGGACAATTTATTTTTCCGAAATCAGTTTTACTGCAAAAAGGAATCTTTTCAACTGCAACAAAAGAAGGCATACGCGCCACGAGAGTTTATCCACCCTGGGATGAAACCACAAGCAAACAGGCACAGAAAACACAAAAATGGCAATTGGATTATTTTTACGAAATAAGTTCAAAAACAGATCCTGATAAAATTAAAAACTTATTGCTTATCTAAAACACAAAAGGCTGCCTGAGTTTTCAGACAGCCTTTTAAATGTTTGTTATTCTGTTTATTTCTTAATGATTTTATCTTTAAAGATAACTTTATTGTTTTCGCTTAATGTATAAACATAGATTCCAGATCTTAAATTGTTAACCTGAATTGCTGTCGTATTACTTTCCTGAGTACCTTTTACTTCAATTGGACCTCCAACTAAACGTCCTGCAATATCGTAAAGTCTTAGTTTTAAGTTTTGATCATCAACTGTTTTTACTACAATATTTACAACATCTGTTGCCGGGTTTGGATAAGCTTGTGCAAAACCTTTTTTAGCATCAAAATCAATTGTAGATAAAACATCCTCTTTCAATTCAAAACGCGCAATTACAGGGCCGTGATCTGAAGTTGTAGTAGTATAACTTGGAATATCGGCACGAGGATCGTAAACTGCAATCGACTTATCAATATATTCATCTGTCAATTCATTAGAAATTACGATGTGATCTAAAAACCCTCCGGAACTTAAAAAACTATATGCTCCTGCCTGGCTAATTCCTAACGTTAAAGCATCAAAATTGGCTGTATCATTTACAAATGCTTCATACGAAGAAGGATTTCCTGCAATAACAGAGGATTTTACATCATCATTAAAATCGCCTAAAAGAATCAAATTGGCATCCGGATAATGTGCCACTAAACTGTCTCTTAATAATTGGGCATCGTATTTACGCATGTTGTATCTTGAAATATCGCTTCCGCTATTAGCGCGGGCATGAAGATCAATCAGATTAATTTCTTTTTTGATTCCGCCAAGATTAGTTTCAATAGTTACCATATAAGGTAAACGTCCGGACGAGAAAAAGCTGCTGCTGGTTCCCGGATAACCCGGCAAGTTTGTTCCTGCACGTACATCATCATATAATGCTTTAAACATTACACGGGTCTTTTTTACCGCTGTAGTTTGCGTGTTGTAAAGCACTACCAATTTTTGAGGTGGAAAATTTGCATCTGGTGCCTGAAATGAATAGGACCAGGATGTAGAAATTGATTTATCGAATGTTTTTCCGTTAATGTTTATTTTCTGAATTAAAACATCAAGAGAAGCATCATCAGAAACTTCCTGAACCACATAAACATCAGCATTTAATTTGTTCATTACTTTGGCAACATTATCAATTTGCAAAGCATCATCTGTTGGTCCAAATTCAACTCCATCTGTACCTTTTACATCTGAACCAAAAAACTCTAAGTTATATGTTACAACATCAAAAGTATCTGCTTTTGGTAAAGAAGAACCGGTAAAAGAACCAATTTGTTTATTTAAACCTGTACCTGTTACTGTTAATGTCCCGGAAATAGTTAATGCTTTTACAGAAGGTGTAAATCTTGCATAAACTGTTTTGTTATTTGCTGCCTCTGTTGCCGTAACTACAACACTTGATTGAAATGTGGTGTTATCCAGTGACAACTGATAATCTGCAGGTGCTGTAATTGTAATATCACCATACCCTTGTGCTTTAAAACCAAAAGACTGACTTGCAGAAATTGTATTTTCGTTTACATCACCAAAATCCAAAACAGGATTTGAAGCTACATAACCTGCATCGTCAGTTATAGCAACATCATCTAATGACCATTCGGCTGCATTATTTGTTCCTCCTGCTGTAGTTTCATAAACCCAGGCAACATAAGTATTAGGAGTTTTGAATCCGCTTAAATCTATATATTGTGATTGTGTATAAGTTCCGGTTGTAGTTGGAAATTTACCATCAATTTCTGTCCATGTTGCCGTTTCAGGATTGCTTTTTCCATCATAATTAGTTGAAACCATTAATTTTAAACTTGTTCCTGCATAAAATTTACGGGAATAGAAAGACAATAATGCAAACTGAGAAAAAGTATCTAAACGTAGTTTTGGCGAAATCAACCAGTCTTTACTGGCTCCGCTATCAGAATATCCGTTCATCAAAACTGCTCCTGTTCCGGAATTTATATTTCTGGCAACATTTGTTGATGTCCATTTATTTGTAGGCCCTGCTACATTATATTGAGTCCAGCCACTATTTGTTAACACATTAGGATCATTAAAACCCTGAGTATAAGGGTTAATTCCTATTCCTGATAAAGTAACAATTTTAGAAGTTGCACCAGTTAATTCATGCGTTATTTGTCCAGAAAAACCGCCTAAGGCATTTGGTGTAAACTTTACATAAACGGTTTGAGCTGTAGCTAATTCTGCTGCAGTAAATGTTATCGCAGATAAAAAAGTACTGTTATCTTTAGAAATTGTAAAATTTGATGCAGAAGAAGTTACTACAACATCATTCGTAAGAGCTGAAGCTTGTATTTGATAACTCAAAACTTCTGAATCATAATTTGATTGAGAAAAACCTAAATCAAGTGAAGAAACTGTCGTTGTTAAAGAAGGTAATACAACATTTGAAGTTGTGGCATCAACTTTATTTATTGTTGACTGAACATTTCCGTAAGGATCTTCAGAAATAGAAAAAACAGAATATGCAGTATTTAAACTCAATCCCGTAAAACTTTTTACATATTCCTGAGAAGCATCTGTAATATCTAAAAGTCCAACTTGTAAAGCTGCCGTTCCGGTAGCATCCTGACCCGCTTTAATTTGAGCAATTGTTGGTTCTGCACTTCCTCCAGGCAAAAGCACATAATACGTTTTACCAATTTCATCTATTTTATTAATGAAATCAAAACTATTAGATAATACATTAGTTGCTTTTGGATATCCGGCAACGTTAACCGGAGCAGCAATATCACTTCTAATATCAAGATTATCAATCGCAAAAGAAGGGCGGGATCCTCCACCTGAAATTTGTCTGGAAATCCACCTTACCTGTACTTCAGGCTGATTATCACAAGCTGATGGTAAAGTTACTTTTATTGTTTTTACATTTTGCGGAGTAGTAACTGCCGTTATTTGTTTTTCATCATTATTTGCATAAGCAGTTGGTGATAATGTAATGAACGATGAAGTAGTTCCCACTCTATATTGTAAAACCATTTCATTAATACGAGTATTAGTGGTAGGCACATCATAAGGGTTACGAATTGTCATTGCATCAAATTTCACCTGTATTGCAGTCTGTCCTGTAGTATTAAATGCAAAACCAATAGTCAAATCAAGTGAACCTGTATTCAAAAAACCGATTTTGCCATTATAATTGTGAAAGTTACCACTATTGGTAACTGCTGTGCTATTAGCAACTAAAGCTCGGTCAGCAACCAAAGTCGCACTCGTAAGGAAAGTTGCACCTGGCGCTGTTCCTGCTGTCCATCCCTGAAATCCAGCTGGATATGTTGTAGAACTTGCAGCCAATCCATCAAAATTTTGCGTATAAGGCAGAGCTTGTGGCGCAGGCATTGTCTGCGCAAAAAGATTTACCGAAAAGCAATAAAAAAAACTTAAAAAAGCCATTAGATGGCGAACTGAGTAAATGTTTTTCATATGTTTAAAAATAGCGGTTTTTAGAAATCAAATTTAAAACCTTTAAAGTTAAGAGAATATTGTGAAAACTTAAACTTATTGCTTCTCATTTTATGAACATATTCCAACAATAACTAAGTTATTTACTTATAAATTTAATTATTCGTACATAAACATTGACTTTAAGAAATTATACATTATTGTACGAATTAACACAAAGTTATTATTTAATAAATAAAATCCTATTTTTAAATTTGAAATTAAAGCATAAAAAAACTACCTCATAAGGAGATAGCTTTTTAGAATTAGATAAAATTTTTATATTGCTGTATAACCGCCATCGGCAATAAAATAGCTTCCGGTTGTAAAGGATGATTTGTCCGAACTTAAAAAACACTACGAGTTCTGCAATTTCTTCAGAAGTTCCTAAACGGTTCATTGGTGCTTTTGCTGCAATCGCAGTCATCGCATCTTTATTTAAATTATCTTTTAATAAAGCAGTTTCGATATAACCTGGACCAACGGCATTACAACGAATATTTTTCTGAGCATATTCTGCCCCAATATTTTTTGTCAAACCTACAACTCCGTGTTTTGAAGCCGTATACGCCGGACTAAGCGGAGCTGCAACCTGACCGTGAATAGACGCGATATTTACAATACTTCCTCCCCCATTTTTCTCCATTTGCTCAAGCTGATAACGACACACATAAAAAACACCGCTTAAATTTAAAGCAATTACTTTATCCCAATCTTCAGGCGCGTATTCTCCGGTAGGTTTTGCGGGTCCGCCCATTCCGGCGTTATTGCAGGAAATATCAAGACGCCCGTATTTAGAAACCGTTACTTCAACCATGTGTTTATTATCAAGTGCACTCGACGAATCTCCTTTTACAAAAAAAGCTTCTCCACCTTGCTCCTTTATTATTTTTATAGTTTCTTCACCATGTTCAACATTTATATCGGATATTACTACTTTTGCGCCTTCGCGGGCGTAGGCTTCTGCAACTGCACGTCCAATTCCTGAACCGCCGCCGGAGACAAAAGCAACTTTGTTTTCTAAAAGTGCCATTTCAATAATTTTTAAATTTGTACCTGTAATTTACAAAGATCCTAACGCCCGACCAGTTTTAAAACAGAGTTTAAAATAACATTAACGCTCTTTCACAATCTAATGTTATTTCACATTAGGATGACGTAATTCCGTTAAATTTTCCTTATTATTTATCTTCATCCAATTTCATGTTCCCTCTGTCTTTATGACTTTCGGGATTTGAATTTGGATAACGATTTGGCGTAATATCAGAATTCCTGTCTTTATTCTCTACCGTTTTCTTTACTTCTTCTTCTGTCTTAACACCACGGTTTTCACTCGTTTGATTGTTATTACTTTGAGAGGTTTTCGTTGTTTTTTTTATGTCTTCGTTTTCGTTACGCGCTCTCTGAACCACTTCTTTATTTCCACTTTCATCCGTTACTACTTCTTTTTTAAGTTCTGACTGATGTAATTCTCTATCGTGCGAAATATTTTTTCCTTTCGATTCGTCTATATTTTTTTGTACTCCGTTTATTTTTTTAGAGCCCAGATCATTCTTTTCCATGACATTATATTTTAATATTAGTATACTAATATTACGCATTTTAAATTTTAAAACTAAGTCATTTAACATAGCCTTTGCATAAATTAACGACTAAACTTTCAAGGCTTCTCAAACAAAACTATCTTTGCAAATAAAAAATAAACATGCACCAACACTTCATTCTTTTTAAACCGTACGGCTATTTAAGTCAGTTTATATATGAATTAAAAAGAAAGAAAAAGCTTTTGGGAGAATTATACAATTTTCCGGAAGGAACAATGGCAATTGGCCGATTAGATGAAGATTCTGAAGGATTGCTTTTATTGACTACAGATGGAAAAGTAAGCGAGCAAATACGAAGTAAAAAAGTCGACAAAGAATACTATGTCCAGGTTGACGGAATCATAACTCAAGAAGCGATTGAACAACTGCAAAAAGGCGTTGAAATAGGATTTGATGGCGGAAAATACAAAACCAAACCCTGCAATGCTTTTATCGTAAACGAAATCCCGGATTTTGGACCAAGAGCAAAAAAAATCAGAGACGAACGACACGGACCAACTTCGTGGGCATCAATTACGGTAAATGAAGGGAAATTTCGACAGGTTCGCAAAATGACCGCGGCGGTTGGTTTTCCAACTTTACGATTAGTTCGGGTTAGAGTAGGAAATGTATATTTGCAAAACCTAAAAGCCGGAGAAGTTTTAGAAGTTTCCGATTTTAAATTAGAGATCTAAATTAGATAATCTGTCAATTTTAAAATTAGATAATTCCCAAATAAACAATTAAACAAATTAACAAATAAACAATAATGCTAAACGTTGTTCTTGTAGAACCGGAAATACCAAATAATACCGGAAACATTGGAAGATTGTGTGTTGGAACCGAAAGTCGTCTGCATTTAATTCATCCTTTTGGATTTGTAATTAATGACAAAAACCTGAAACGTTCCGGTTTGGATTATTGGGTACATCTTGATGTTACTGAATATCAAAATATAGAAGAATGGATTCAGCAAATTCCGGATCAGTCGCGTGTTTTCTTAATGAGTTCTCATGCCGAAAAATCTTACTTAGAAACGGATTTTCAGGATGGAGACTGGCTGGTTTTCGGAAAAGAAAGCGTTGGTTTAAGCAAAGAAGTTCTGGCTCGTTTCGAAAATCATTTAACGATTCCGATGTCGAAGTTAATTCGCAGTTTTAATATTGCAAATTCTGTGGCTTTTGTGGTTGGAGAAGCGAAAAGGCAGATTAATTTGAAGGTGTAATATGAGACCCATTATTGATGTTAATAGTTTAAGCCATTCTAAGGAAATTGTAATTTACTTTACAAGAACAAATATCCTTTTAAGAATATTACTTTTAATTGGACTTGCTATTGGCACTATATACTATCTAAATGACGATAAATCTATCATATCTCTTTTATTAGCAGGTATTTTTCTGTATCAAATTCGGTATTTAATTAAATCAATAAAAAGAATTAATGAAGTTCAGTTTAGAATTAATTCTAATGGAATTCAATATCAAAACGAAAATATAGTTCCGTGGAGTAATATTGAAAACGAGAGAGTAGTTACTGAATATAAAGATCACGACAATAGTAATCATTACTTCATTTATTATATTATTGAGCCGGGTCAGGTAATGAAATTTGATCTCGAGGGATTAAATATTGGCAAAGGAGATCTCCAGCTTGCTCTTACTTTACAACGAAATAGATACAATAGAGAAAACAATATTCTTAAGTAATCATAAACTTCCCTTTCTCTGCATCAAAAACGATATGTTCATCTTTGAATAAAGTATCAAAACTTCCTTTAGAAATTAAATTACAAGGTTCGTCCTGAACAACCATTTCCGGTGTCATAATAATCATTTCATCACTAAGCTGGATTGCCAAATCAATATCGTGCGTAGAAAATAAAATACATTTTTGAGTTTCCTGCGTTAGCTTTTTCAACAACCTGAACAATGAAACTTTATGCAGTAAATCAAGATGCGTTGTAGGTTCGTCCAGAATGATCAGCGGAGTATCTTGTGCCAAAGCTCTGGCAATTAAAACATTTTGCAATTGTCCGTCACTAATTTCGTAATGTCTTTTAGTGGTCAGATGTTCTATTTGAGTCAATTGCATTGCTTCTTCCACTTTTTCTATATCTGTTGGCGTTAAAGTCCCAATCCAGTTTGTGTAAGGCTGGCGTCCTAAAGCAACCAGTTCAAAAACGGTAAGATTACTTGGTGGTAATTTCTCGGTTAAAACCAAACTTAAATTTTGCGCTAAATCTAAAGGATGATAGGTATTTATGTTTTTATCATTCAAGAAAACATTTCCGGCTAATGGCTTTTGAATCCCGGTTATAGTTCGCAATAAAGTCGATTTTCCAATTCCGTTTGCTCCAATTAAAGAAATGAGTTTTCCTGAAGTTAAATTTAAATTTAAATTTTCGGCAATAGTCACAGTTTCCTTCTTGGTTTTATAACCAATATTTAGATTTGAGGTTGATAGAACGGTATTATTCATTGCGGTCTGTTTTTAAACACATAGAAACATAGATTTTCTCTTTATGTTGAGAGTTGCATTTAAGTTTACTTGTAAATTCACATAGCTAGTCTGGCTTAAAACTTAGGTAATAGTTTGAAATATTCATTTACAAATGTTTTTTGTCCTTCTTTAAAAATATTAAAACAATTAAAATTAATTATAATTCCTTTTGGTGCTTTTAGTAGTTTCATATAGGTTAAAAGTTGCGCTTTATGGACTGGGTTTATTTCTGAAACAGTTTTAAGTTCAACAACTAAACAATTCTCAACAAATAAATCGCATCGGAAATCTGTTATTAATTCTTGCTCTTTGTATATTATCGGCACTTTCATCTCTGTGAAAAAATTTAATTTTCTTTGTGAAAGTTCTTCTTTCAAACATTGATGATAAACATTTTCAAGCAATCCTTTTCCAATTATTTTATGTACTTCTATTGACGCTCCCACAACTTCGTAGGTTAACTCGTCCAAATATTTTTGCGTAATCATTAATTTTTTTGATTGAAATAAAAACTATGTTTCTATGTGTTTTAAAAAATAAATGTATGAAATTTCTTTACTTTATTGAAAATTTCTTTTTCGCATTAATAACCAAACCACCACCGGAGCGCCAATAATCGATGTAATCGCATTAATTGGCAACGTGGTTTCTAAACCCGGTAATTGCGAGGCAATATCGCAAAACAACATAATTATACCGCCATAAAAAAGCGTACTCCAATATAAAACTGCGTGATTACTCGTTTGGAAAGTTAGTTTAGCTATATGCGGTACCGCGAGACCTATAAAAGCAATTGGTCCGGCAAAAGCTGTGATGCTTCCTGCCAGAATACTAGTCGCGAATATGATGATTAGTTGTGCTTTTTTATAATTGAGTCCCATACTTTTAGCGTAATTTTCACCTAAAAGCAAAGCGTTTAAAGGTTTGATACTTCCGGCGCTTAAAAGCAATCCGAAACCCACACAAACGGCTAAAACAGAAATTGATGTCCAGGAAAGATTACCAAGACTTCCTAAAGACCAAAATGTGAATTTCTGCAATTGTTCTGCTGAACTAAAATAGGTCAAAACACCAACAATCGCACTGGTAAAACTCCCAAACATAAGTCCGACAATTAAAATAGCCATTGTGTTTCGCAATCGTTGTGCGACCAATAAAATCAGCAACAAAACCGAAACGCTGCCTAATGTTGAGGCAATAACAAGTACGTATGGTGATAAAAGAATAGCATTTAAAAACGAAGGCAAAAATCCCGCACCTAAAATAACAATAGCAACGGCTAAAATGGCTCCGGAACTTAAACCCAAAACATCTGGTCCGGCTAACGGATTTCTGAATAAGGTCTGCATTAATAAACCGCTTATCGACAATCCTATGCCAACCAAAAAGGCTGTTAGAGCTTTTGGTAAACGATAATTAATAATGATATATTCCCAAGTGGTTTTACTCGCCTCTCCGCCTGTTAAACTGGTATACACTTCTTTAAACGGAATCGTAATTGACCCTAAACTTATGTCCAGAAAAAACATAAATAACAGCACTAAACCAAGTACAAAAAACAGAATTATATTTCGCTTTGAATTTATCAATTCGTCTTAATTTAATTTAGATGCAAAAGTAAATTCATAACTTGGTAATAAATCAGGATGAAAAATTTTGATATAATCTTTCAAAACTAAATCCGGGCGGCTTGGTGCCAGTTCATAATAAACTGTTCCTCCTGTTGCGCCAAATTTACCTTCAAAAGTATAAACATTTTTAGACGCAAAAGCATCAAATTGTGTGTAATGCGGGTTGCTTTTTCCAAACTCATCTAAGGTTTTAAACGAACCCGAAGCAATCCAGAAATTCGCAGTTTTTGCTTTATCAAGTACTTTTTCAAAAGATAAACCTTCACTTCCGGTTCCTTTTAAATCAGCCCATAAATAATTGGCGTGAGCATCATTCATAAATTGTGCTACCCAGCTATTCCCTTTGGCTACATACCAAAGATCTTCATACATAGAACCATATAAAACACTTGAAGTTGCCGGTTTATCAGCCACTAATTTTTTGGCCTGATTGTAACTTTCTACAATTTTATCAAATAATTCTTTGGCTTTGTCTTCTTTGCCAAACAAAGCGCCATAAAGTTTTATCCATTCTGCTTTTCCTAGCGGTGACTGTTCCATCCAATCGGCCTGAATAAAAACATTAAGACCGCTTTTTTTCAAATTATCCAGCATCGGATTGTTATTATCAACTCCGAAAGTCACAATCAAATCAGGCGACAATTCTATTAATTGCTCGACATCTAATTTCTCATTTTGCCCAACATTTTTAACTGAACCTTTATCAATTAAAGCTCTTGTTCTTTCTGAAGAAATATAATCTGTATGTGGGAAACCAACGAGCTTATCTTCAACATCAAGCATTTCCAGAAACGGAATATTGGTTGTAGAAGTTACCACAATAGACTCTAAAGGAACTTTTATAGCAGGATATTTTTGTAAGCTATCGGGTACTTTGGCTTCTTTTTCTTTTAAGATATAAGTGAATTTTGCGTTTGCATTTGGCCACGGCTCTAATACGGTAACAACAGAATATCCGCTGTGTTTTACGATCGAAAGACCGGAAGCAAACTCAATACTGTTTTGTGGAATTTCTGCTTTTACAATTTCTGCAGTTTCATTTTTTTTGCATCCAACCAGAAGAAAAAAAGATAAAACAAAAATAAATTTCGGAAATAAATGTTTCATGTGCGGGTTATGTATTTTGAAAATATGGTATCGTTATTGCTAATTCTTATTCAAATTTGAATCATTGAGATTCTTATCTAAATTTTCAATAAGCACAAAGGTAACGCAATTTATAAATTTTTTATTTACCTTTATTCTTACAAAAACCAAATTTATCTTTACCTACTATATGAATACCACAAAAACCAAAATTTGCTCGAGTTGCGACTCTGCATTTAGTTGCGGAGATATTTCTGTTGAAAACAAATGTTGGTGTAACGAATACCCTCCTATTTTTAATCTCTCTGAAGGAGGAGATTGCCTTTGTCCAGCATGCTTTAAAGAAGCTTGTATTGACAAAATCGATGCTTATGTAGAAACGATGACTCCCAAAAAAGCACTACAAAATAAAGCATTATCTTTACCAAAAACCGAAAAACTAATTGAGGATATTGATTTTTATATCGAAAATGGCAACCACGTTTTCACAACCTGGTTTCATTTAAAAAGAGGAACTTGTTGCGGAAACAATTGTCGGCATTGCCCTTATTGATAATTATTAGTTATGAATTATAAGTTCATATTCATTTCTTTAAAAACCGATTGGTCTTTTGCGTTAGGGATAGAAGCGACATCCTTTTATTTTTTTTCTTTAAAAAAATAAAAGATAAAGCGGATAGCCCGACCCTTTGGGAACGCCACAATAATTCATAACTCAAAACTTACAACTTATAATTTAAAAAATGATTTACTTAATTACCGGCGGCGAGCGTTCAGGAAAAAGCAGTTACGCCCAAAATTTGGCTTTACAGTTTTCCCAATCTCCAATTTATGTGGCAACAGCCAGAAAATGGGATTCTGATTTTCAAAACAGAATAGACAGACATCAGCAAGAACGCGACGAACGCTGGACGAATATTGAAAAAGAAAAATACCTAAGCGAAATTGATTTTTCGGAAAAAGTGGCATTAATTGATTGCGTTACACTTTGGCTGACAAACTTTTTTGTTGATCATAAAAATGATGTTGATTTAAGCTTGGAAGAAGCTAAAAAAGAATTTTTGTCGATCGCCAATCAGGAAAATATAACGTTGATTATTGTAACCAACGAAATTGGAATGGGTGTTCATGCAGAAACGCATATTGGTAGAAAATTTACAGAATTACAAGGCTGGATGAATCAATTTATTGCATCAAAAGCAGATGAGGTAATTTTGATGGTTTCCGGAATTCCGGTAAAAATAAAGGGGTTATAATTCTAAAAAGGAATTCCAAATTTTAAAATTCCAAATTCCAAAGCTATGGTTTATCTTTACTTAATGTATTAAATTTTCAAATTGTATTAATACTCCCTTTTTGGAATTTGGATTTTTTTTATTGGAATTTCCCACATATTTGGGATTTAAAAATTGAATTTTAAGAGATGACATATTTAGATGACATATTAAAAGCCCGCCGCGATACCCGACATTTTACTACTGATGAAGTTCCTGATGAGGTAATTGAAAAAGCTTTGCAGGCAGGACATTGGGCGCCATCTGTGGGGTTGACAGATGCTACGCGCTATTTTATCATCAAATCGGCAGCAGTAAAAAGTGCCATTAAAGAATTGTTTTTGGATTATAATAAAAAAGCCGAAGAACTTACCGATAATCCCGAACAAAAAGAGCATTACAAATCCCTAAAACTTGAAGCGATTGAAGAAGCACCAATCGGGTTAATTATTGCTTACGACAGATCTGTTTTAAATCAGTTTACGATTGGTACAGTTGGCAGTAATGAAGCCGTGAAATTCAGTTCGGTTTGTGCGGCCCAAAATATTTGGCTTTCTCTTACAGAACAAGGTTACGGGATGGGCTGGGTTTCGATCCTGAATTATTATCAGTTTAAAAAAATCCTGGATTTATCTGAAAATATTGAACCTTTAGGTTATTTCTGCATTGGAAAACCGGCAACGAATTACGACAACCAACCGATGTTGCAGCAATTGCATTGGAAACAAAAATCTGAAGCTCCGGATTGTAAAGAAATTAAAAATGTTGTTGAAAGTTGTGTTTCTGATTTTCAATTAAAAACAGGAAATTCTGTCAGGAAAAATGATTTTTCTAAATCCCTACAGGAAAAAATAGATTCGAAAACCAAACCTATTGGCGCTTTGGGAACCCTTGAAACTTTGGCTTTTCAATTAGGAACTATTTTTGAAACTTTAAATCCAAAAATTACAAACCCAAATATTCTTGTTTTTGCCGCAGATCACGGAATTGCGAATCATGGCGTAAGCGCGTATCCGCAGGATGTAACGCGACAAATGGTTGGTAATTTTCTCGAAGGCGGAGCAGCCATTAATGTGTTTTGCAAACAAAATAATATCCAATTATCTATTGTTGATGCTGGCGTAAACTACGATTTTCCAACAAATACCAATTTAATTAATGCTAAAATTGCGAAAGGAACTCAGTCCTTTTTGCATATTCCGGCCATGAGTGAAATGGAATTGCAATTGTGTTTTGAAAAAGGAAAATCTATTGTTACAGATATTGCAAAAAAAGGTTCCAATTGCATCGGTTTTGGTGAAATGGGAATTGGGAATACTTCAACGGCTTCTGTTTTAATGAGTCTTTTAACTGGTTTTTCTATTGAAGAATGCGTGGGAAAAGGAACTGGTCTTGAAGCCGAAAAATTACTTCAGAAACAAAACATTCTTAAAAAAGCAATTGATAATTATTTTGGTCAAGCCGAATTAATGCAGCAACTGGCTTATTTTGGAGGGTTTGAAATTATACAAATGGCAAGCGGAATGTTAGCCGCTTTTGAAAATAAAATGATAATTCTTGTTGATGGTTTTATTTGCAGTGTGGCTTTTTTAATTGCTTCGAAAATAAATCCTGACATTCATAAAAATGCTGTTTTCTGCCATTGTTCTGCCGAAAAAGCACATCAAAAATTGCTTGATTATTTACATGCAAAACCTATTTTAAATCTTGATTTACGTCTGGGCGAAGGAACAGGCTGTGCGATTGCTTTTCCTATTTTAAAATCGGCCGAGACATTTTTAAATGAAATGGCGAGTTTTGAAAGTGCTGGGGTTAGCAGGAAGTAGAAAGTTGCAGTCTCAGTTTTGAGTTTTCAGTCTTATAAAATAAAAATTATATGCCATTTATAAAAGTTTACATCCATTTTGTTTGGAGTACAAAAAACAGATTTCCATATCTAGATTCAGCTGAATTACGCCAAAAAGTTTGGAATCATATTAGAGAGAATGCAAAAGAAAAAGGAATTTACATTGATTTTATAAATGGATTTTCAGATCATTGCCATTGTTTAATTTCGCTGGGAGTCGAGCAAAATATTAAAAATATAATACAATTAATTAAAGGAGAATCTTCTTTTTGGATTAATAAAAATCAATTAACAAAGCTAAAGTTTGAATGGCAGGATGAATATTTTGCTGTTTCAGTTTCAGAATCGGTCGTTGAAAAAGTGAGAGATTATATTAAAAATCAAGAAATTCATCATACGAAAAAAAACTTTTCAGGAAGAATACGATGAATTGATGATTAAATTTGGATTTCAAAAAATATTGAATAAATAAAGTTTGGCTAAAGCCAATTGATAATCTAATTCTATAACCTCCAGATAAATCTGGAGGCAATTCAATTCTAACATAACAACATTAATATTTTTTTGAATAGCCCCCAGATTTATCTGGGGGAATAAAAATTTGCAATCAGAATGGCTTTAGCCAAATAAACACAAACCAAATTTCAATGAAAAAAGAACTACATATCTTCTTTACCTGTTTAATGTTTTACACCCGAATTCCCTGTCCAAAAAACATTAATCATAATCCTGATTATTTAAATAAAGCCACAAGATATTTCCCTTTTATTGGATGGATTGTGGGAAGTATTTCTTTTCTGGCTTTCTATCTTTTTTCTCTTTTTCTATCAATAGAAATTGCTGTTATTTTGGCAATTATTGCTTCTATATTGACCACCGGAGCTTTTCATGAAGATGGTTTTGCAGATGTCTGCGACGGTTTTGGTGGAGGCTGGACGAAAGAAAAAATTCTGCTGATTATGAAAGACAGCGCAATTGGTGCTTACGGGGCAATTGGTTTGGTTTTACTTTTTTTGCTGAAATTTAAATTACTATCAGAAGCAATTTTGCTCTTTACAGATACAAAATCTTATTTTTTGATTTTTCTTTTGTTTATTTCTGCTCACGCTTTAAGCAGGCTGGCTGCGATTTCAATCATCTTTACACACGAATATTCCCGGGATGATGCTTCGAGCAAAAGCAAGCCAATTGCAAAAAAACATAGCTGGAAAGAAGTTTTTGGCGCTTTTTTCTTCGGATTACTTCCTTTATTGGCACTTGCCTATTTTCAATACAAAATTTTATTTGTGTTAATTCCTGTTTTTTTGGCCCGTTATTTTTTGGCCCGTTATTTCCAAAAATGGATTGACGGTTACACGGGAGATTGTTTAGGAGCAACACAACAAATCTGCGAGGTTATTTATTATCTAAGTGTTCTTTTTCTATGGAAATTTATTTAGTTCGCCATACCCAAACAATTTGTGACAAAGGCGTTTGTTATGGTCAGTCTGATGTTGGTATTGCTGAGCCTTTTGATTTGGTTTTCGACAATATCATTTCGCAATTACCTGCTGAGGCGTGTATTTTTTCAAGTCCTCTAAAGCGTTGTTCCCTATTGGCAAAACACATTGAGAATAAAATAAAAACTATTTCTTATCAGGAAGATGAACGCTTAAAGGAAATGAATTTTGGCGATTGGGAAATGCAAAACTGGAATGACATTCTGCCTGAGCAACTGAATCCGTGGATGGAAGATTTTGTCAATATTCCTGCTTCAAATGGAGAATCTTTTATTCAATTGCACCAAAGAGTGGGCGAATTTTTGTCGAGTCTAATTTCAAAAGAAATAAACAAACCCATAATTATAGTTTCTCACGCAGGTGTAATCAGAAGTATTTTATGTCATCACGGTTCTTTACCTTTAAAAGAAGCTTTTCAAAATAAAGTAGATTTCGGACAAGTAATAAAAATAGTACTTTAAAGGTCGTTTTGTTTAGAATTTGATATAAAAAGTGAAACAAATTTGAATATTCGATGATTTTAACTTTATCTTTGCGCCAAATAAGGTTGTGTTTAATTCAAACACATTAAAAGGGAATCAAGTATAATTCTTGAGCTGTACCCGCAACTGTAAGCTTAGTTCTAAAAGAATGCTTGTTGTAACTACATACCACTGCTCGCTCAGGCGGGTGGGAAGGTAAACAACAAGACGCAAGCCAGGAGACCTGCCTTTATAACAAATATCGAGCTCTCGGGAAAAAGAGTGTAGAAATTATGACTTTAAAAAAACGCTTTGCATTTTGTTTACTATTGTTGTGCCAATTCATTATGGCACAGAATGATTCTATTACAAAACTTAAAGAAGTTGTAGTTTCTGATGCCAATCTTAAAAAATATTCGAATTCGCAGTCTGTTTTAAAACTAAATGACTCTGTTATTGGTAAAAACGAGGCTTTACTGACTGATTTAATCAACTTTAATTCTACTATTTATTTTAAAGAATACGGTCGCGGAATGCTTTCTACAGTTGCATTTAGAGGAACGACGGCATCTCAGACTGCTGTTATCTGGAACGGTATTAATATTAATTCCCAAATGAACGGGAGTACTGATTTTAATACGATTTCAGGTTCTGATTATAATTCTGTGAGTATAAAAGCCGGTGGAGGAAGCGTTCTTTATGGTAGTGGAGCCGTTGGCGGAACTGTTCATTTAAATTCTGATCTTAGCTTTTATAACCGCTTTGAAAACAATTTAAAACTTGATTACGGAAGTTTTAATACTATTGGAATCAATTTTAAAACAAATATTTCGAATGAAAAGTGGAGTGCTCAAATTGGTTTTTCGAGAAACAGTTCGACAAATGATTATAAATATCTGAATAAATATACCTGGAAAGGCGAACAGCGCTGGAATCAAAACGGTCAGTATGAAGTGAGTACCGTGAGTGCAAATGCAGGTTATAAATTCAACTCAAAAAATATTTTAAAACTATACAGCCAAACTTCTAATACAGATCGAAATACTTCTTTGATATCAGAAGCTGAAACCAAAACAAGATATGTTAATGGTTTTAATAGAAACTTATTAGAATATGATGGTGATTTTGGCAAGTTCACAACTAATTTAAAGACCGCTTACATATTCGAAAATTACCAATACTTTCAGGATAATTCGAGTAATAAATTTACTTTCGGAAAAACAGAAAGTTTTATTTCAAAAGCAGATTTAGGCTATCAGCTTTTCAAATCAACTCAAATAAACGCTATACTGGATTACAACAGAACTAAAGGTTACGGAAGTGGTTTTGGAGATCATGTTAGGGAAATTAGTTCGGCTGCTATATTAATAAAACAAGATCTTTCGACGGATTGGAACAATGAATTTGGTATTCGAAAAGAATTTACAGATAATTATCAATCTCCTGTTTTATTTTCATTGGGAACTTCTTGTCAGTTTAGTAAGCTATATAATTTAAAACTGAATTTGTCCCGAAATTTCAGGATTCCAACCTTCAATGATTTGTATTGGGAAGAAGGCGGAAACGAGAACTTAAAACCTGAAAGCTCGTATCAGGCAGAAATTGGCAATGTTTTTACATTCCATAATATCTCAATAACCCAAACCTTTTATTACATGAAAATAAAAGATTTATTACAATGGGTTCCGGGAAACAATAGCATTTGGTCACCAAGAAACACAGATAATGTAAACAGCTATGGAGCTGAAACTTTGTTGAGCTGGAAAACACATTTTGGTAAAAATTACTTTGCCGCAAACGCTACTTATGCGTATACAGCATCTGAAGATGAAGAAACTAAAAATCAACTTTTTTTTGTGCCTTTTAATAAAGTAACAGGTTCTGTTTCTTATTCAAGAAATAAAATCTCTGCGTATTATCAATTTCTGCATAATGGTTTCGTCTATACAAGAGCCGATAATAATCCAGACGAAATTATAAAAGATTATACCGTTTCAAACATCGGAATTGATTATGACTTTAAATTCCTGGATGCTTTTAAACTTGGCTTTCAGGTGTTGAATTTATTTAACAAAGATTATGAAAGTCTGGAAGACAGACCTATGCCAGGCCGCAATTTTAATATGTATTTAACCTTAAAATTTTAATATGATGAAATTTACTAAATTATTTTTAATAGCGCTTAGCGTTTCCTTATTCGTTTCGTGTTCTAATGATGACAATGATGATACTGACAATGAGGTTGTAGAATCAAAAGGGGCTTATGAAAATGGTTTTTTTATTTTGAATGAAGGAACTTCAGGACAAGGTACAGTTTCATTTTCAAGTAATGATTTTAGCGCTTTCACAAAAGATGCTTACACTACTGCTAACGGAAGTGATTTACTTGGAAAATTTGCTCAGAACATCTTTTTTGACGGAGACAAAGCGTACATCATTTCTGGCGGATCAAATGTAATTAATGTAGTAAACCGATATACTTTTAAATTAATTGCTAAAATTGAAACTGGTCTTAAAAATCCAAGATATGGTGTAGTGCTTAATGGCAAAGCTTATGTAACGAATGCAAATACTTATTTTGACAAAGACAATCCTAATGGAAATACAGATGATTATGTTGCCATAATTAATTTATCTACTAATACCTATGAATCTAAAATTGATTTAAATGCTACCGCTAACAGGGTAGTTTTAGACAATGGGAAATTATACATTACAGAACCTTATAACAGCAGCAAATTATTGGTCGTAAATATCGCCACTAAAACATTGGAAACTCCTGTGGAAATTGGTTACAGCGCTGATTGTATTGAAGAAGAAAACGGAACATTATACATTTTAAGAGGTCCTTATGAAGACAGAAGTGAGATTGTAAAAGTGAAATTATCAGACAAATCAGTTTCAAAAATTACATTCCCGGAAAGTTTAGATGGTGCTTCATTTATGGATATTGAAAATAACAAAATTTATTACACTGTTCAAAGTGCTGCTTATGTTATGGATATAAATGCCGCTGCGCCTTCTACAACTGCAATTGTTACTTCTCCTGCTACTTATATCTATGGATTTGCTGTAAAAGGCAATCGTATTTATGTTGCTAATGGAAACTTTGTGGCAGACGGTAAAGCATATATCTATAATTTAACAGGAACACTGCAAAAAGAATTAACAACCGGTATAGCATCAAACGGTTTTTACTTTAATGACTAAATAAAAACAAACTAAAATATCTGACGAATATTTGAGTTAAATCAATTTTTTACTTTATTTTTTTATTTTTTTTGGATAAAAAAGGCTTTCGTTTCTGAAAGCCTTTTTTTATTCTGTATCATTTAGCATTCTATTTTAATGCTCTTAAAAATTCTTTGGGCGCAGTTTCCAAATACATTTCGTTTCTTACTCCGTTTATTTTTTTAGAATCACTAAAATAAGGCAAAACCAATTGCTTGTCATCCTGAATTCTTTTTGCTGTTACACCAGTAATTTTAGATATTGCCACAGCTAATAATGGTTCGGTGGGTTCTCCTAAAACTCCATAACTGGATACAAATTCAGGTTGTAAATAAGTTGGAGCCAAACCTCCTGTATAGTCACCAAATCCTGCTGAATTCGAAATTTTTAAAACCAATGGCTGCATGGCATATTTATGATTTTGATTTACCTGAGATTTAGTCAAAGACGGTGAATCATAAACTGTAAACGAACCAACATTCTTACCAACCGTAGTTTCACCAATCTGAACTACATTGATGTAAGGTTTTAATCCATTTATAACTAATTCACTTGCAGATGCGGTATTATCAGTTGTTATAACATAAACTGTTGCAAGCTTTAAACTTTTTAGACCAGCATCATTTGTATTTAAAAATCTAATGTTTAAATCTTCTAAATCGTTCGCATTCATTCCTGCCATTAACTTAATGTTGTATTGCATTTTAGAAAAAATCTTGCCTTCAAACTGTCCGGTAATCAAACTTGCCAAACGTGTTGCACTATTAATAGAGCCTCCACCATTATATCTTAAATCCAAAACTAAATCGGTAGCTCCCTGTGCTTGTAATTCTCCAAAAGCCTGATTTAACCTGTCATCATATTCAGAATAAAAGCCATTATACATCAAATAACCTATTTTATGACCGTTTGAATTTATTACCTTATTAATTAAAATTGGATTTTCTTCTAATGTTGTTTTAGTTAAACTAACCGATTTTCCGTTTAAAACGAATGCTGATCCATTATAGTCAGCAAAATTTAAGGTATAGCTATCGCTATTTAGCAACAGAGCTTCATAATTTGAAATTGTTAATTTTGTTCCGTTTACAGCAGTAAACAAGTAGCCTCTTTTAACATCTTTGTTTGAAGCATCAGAATTAGCAATAATATAACGTACATAACCCACTAAGTCATTTGATCCTTCTGAAACTCTGGTAAGTCTAAAATCAACCCCATTGCTTTTACTGATTCCGTTAAGTTCCTGTTCTAAAACAGTATAATCATCAACGATCCAGCTAAAGCGGTCAATGGCGTTAATTGGGTATTTGCTAACCGGTTTATTTAATAAATCCTCAAATAATTCTTCCGGTTTAGAATATCCTGCCAAAAATGAATTAAGGGCTTCTTTATTTGCAAAACGATCATCTGCCAAATTAGGTACATCAGCCTGCCATAAATAAACTTCATTTAATCCTCTCCAGATAAAATCATTTACCTGCAAATTTGCAGGAGCAGCAACATCATCCTCATCTTCACATGATTGTAAAGAGAAGGCTAGTATAAATATTAGCAGGACACTTCTTAATATTGTTTTCATAAGATTGGTTTCGGTAATAGTATTAACGTAAAAATACTACCTTTAGTTTTAACAATTATAAATTTGTTGTTTTTTTCTGCAAAAAAAATCAATTCGGTTGTAACAAAAATAATTGTGTCTCGTCTTGACTATATAAACGCACTATAAAAGGTTTGTTTATAAAATGAAAGCTGGCTGTAATATTGGTAAACGATCAAATAATACAGTCATCTCTAACCAAAAACCAAAAAAGTAACCACAGATGAACCAAATTGTGTTTATAGAATTAATTAATCCTTTTAAAGACAAAGTTTTTCGTCTGGCAAAAAGATTACTTACCAGCACCGAAGAAGCCGAAGACGCTACTCAGGAAGTAATGGTAAAATTATGGAGCAAGAAAGACAATCTGGAAGCTTATAATAATATTGAAGCCGTGGCAATGACAATGACCAAAAATTATTGTCTGGATCAGTTAAAATCGAAAAGAGCCGGAAACCTTAAAATTGTGCATAATAATTTTACAGACAGAGAACCTCAGTTAGATAAAAAATTAGAAGATGCTGATAGTTTAGAATGGGTCGAAAAAATAATGAGTCAACTACCGGAACAGCAGCAAATATTAATTCAGTTACGCGATGTCGAACAATATGAATTTGATGAAATTGCGAAAATTGTCGACATGAATGAAACGGCTATTAGAGTAGCACTTTCGAGAGCGAGAAAAAAAATTAGAGAATCAATGCTTAATACACACCGTTATGGAATTAAATAAAATAGAAGATATATTAGAAAAGTACTTTCAGGGAGAAACTACAATTGCCGAAGAAAACCAATTAAAAGAATATTTTTCTTCATCGAATGTTGCGCAGCATTTGGAGCAATACAAACCAATGTTTGGTTATTTCTCTCAGGTAAAACAACAAAAATCAACGCAGGAAACACCACTACAAACTAAAAAACAAAATGTGGCGTGGTTATCGATTGCAGCAGCTGCTGTCGTTTTACTATCAATTGGGACCTATTTTTATGTAAGCGAAAAAAATACAGCTCCGGTTGTAGCGCAAACAGAACTGGGAACCTACGATGATCCGGAAGAAGCTCTTGAAGCAACTCAAAAAGCTTTGGCCTTATTATCAAGCAATGTTAATGTAGGTATAGAAAGTGTACAATACATTAAGGAATATGAACAATCAAAAAACAAAATTTTTAAACAGTAATTTAAAATTCAATCAAAAATGAAAAATTTCATCATAACACTAGTTTTCGCATTCGTTACCACCACTTTTTATGCTCAAACTGCATTTGACAAATATGATGGTCAGGACGATGTAACCTCTGTAATTGTAAACAAAAAAATGTTTGACTTAATGAGCAAGGTAAAAGTAGATCCTTCTGATAAGGAAATGCAGCAATATATTAAGTTGATTAAAAAACTGGACTATCTAAAAGTATTTACAACAAAAAACGCTAAGATCGAAGCTGATATGAAGGCTTCTGCAGAAAAATATGTAAAAACTGCCGGACTAGAAGAATTAATGAGAATTAATGACGGTGGCAGAAACGTAAAAATATCTGTAAAATCAGGTGCTACAGACTCTCAGGTAAGAGAATTGTTGATGTACGTTGACGGTGCTAAAGGCGACGAAACGGTCTTATTATCTTTAACGGGTAATTTTGATATCAACGAAATTTCTGTACTTACAGACAAAATGCAGCTTCCTGGCGGAACTGATTTAAAAAAAGCTTCTAAAAGCAAAAAATAATTATGAAAATCAGCGTTTTTACCTCAGTCATTTTAGCGTTACTAACTTTAGTAAGTTGTAATTCTGAACCGTCATTGCAAAAATACTTTGTAGAAAACACAGATAATAAGGATTTTATTGCGGTGGATGTTTCACCAAGTATCCTGAATCTTGAAAAAACAAAATTAACTGCAGAACAAACAGAAGCTTTAAATTCTTTTGATAAAATGAACATTCTGGCTTTCAAGGCAACTGACAAAAATCAGGCGCAATTTGCAACAGAAAGAGCCAAAGTTACTGCAATTTTAAAAAATCCAAAATATCAGGAATTAATGAAATTTGGTTCTGGTAAAGAAGGTGCTTCTATTAGCTATGTTGGCACAGATGAAAACATAGAAGAATTTGTAGTTTTTGCCAATAAAAAAGAAAGTGGTTTTGCGGTAGTTCGCGTTTTAGGAAAAAACATGAATCCGAACAATATCATGACACTAATGACTGTTTTGAAAGAATCAAAAATTGACATGGAACAATTGAAGCCTTTGCAGCAATTGGTTAAATAATACATTATTACTTACTTTATAAATTGAAAAAGCTCCACTATTGGAGCTTTTTTCTTATAATATTTGAAAGATTAAACCTAATAAATAATCGTGTTGATTTTATTTTAAACTGATATGAATTTAACTATATTTGTTGTCTAACCAAAAATAATTAATATGGTACAAAAAACATCGAATGCCTTTATTGCAGCATCTTGGGTTGCTCTTGGAGCCGGAATGATTGGGTATATTGTTGGGCTTGCCAGAGCTGAAATGCTTTTAAACGAAAAAGGATATTATTTTACAGTTCTAATGTTTGGTCTGTTTGCTGTAGTTTCATTACAAAAAAGCGTAAGAGACAGACTTGAAAAACTTCCGGTAACAGATATGTATTATGGAATTTGCTGGTTTGGAACTCTTTTGTCAATTGTATTATTGGTAATTGGACTTTGGAATGCAACAATTCTGCCAAGTGAAAAAGGTTTCTATGCATTTGCATTTTTATTAGCGTTATTTGGCGCTATTTCAGTACAAAAAAACACAAGAGATAATATGTCATTTTCTAATGAATAATCTTTTGAAATTATAATTCAAATAAAAAACCAACTTCCAGGTTAAAACGAAAAAGCTCCATAAATATGGAGCTTTTTTTATTTACTGCTTTTTGCTTTTTCATATCGCATTTTTAAACCTTCTAAGTAGGGTGCTTTTTGCTCTTCTGCTAATGCAATTGATTTTTCAAAATTAATTAAAGCCAAATTCTTCTTGCCATTGAGCTCAAGCATATCTCCATACGCCAGATAACTCATTGGAGATCTTGGATATAAAACCGTATTACTTTTTAATATTAACTCTGCTGCAATAGGATTTTTTTTGATATTTTGAGAGCCAAAAAAATTAATATCCCCTTCACTAAATAGATTCAAATCATTCCCTTTGGTAAAAATCTGGAGTATTTGTTGTTCTATTTTTGTAATGTCACTTTCTGAATAAGATTGAGTTTGTTTATCAAGAATCTCTACTAATTCATCATATATATTTTTTGATTCTGATGCTTTTTTGTTTCTGTAAGTTTCTGCAGCTTGACTCGCTAATTCAACAGCTTTAGAATAGGCACTTTCACCAGAAATTTTTATTTCCGGAATAACCCCGGTTCCTTCCCAATTTGTTTTGGTTATCGGATTTATACCCGTACCTGTCGGAATAAAGATTTCTAAATCAGGATTTATCTTGAAAACATCACCCGGATTCGCAGCACCTCCAGTAACTTTTCCAACTAATGTAGCTCTCTTTTGACTTTGCATATTATAACTAAATTCTTCAGCTCCCGAAAAAGTTTTTGAGCCGGTAATTATAAATAAAGGGACATCAATCATTTTCTTTCCATTTACTTCATGAGTAATAGCTTCATCCTTTCGATTTCCTTGTCTAAAATAAAGCGTATTAGTCAATAAATTACTCTCCAGAAAATAACTACATAAATAATTTACCGTTTTAGGATTACCACCACCATTATCCTGCAAATCAATAATTACAGCATCTGTATTTGTTAAGAGATACATATATGCATCAATAGTTTTAGTAGTTTCAGCAAGAAAAAAGTTGATGTTTAGATAACCAATATTTCCATCAATTATTTTTACCTCTTTAAAACCATTGGCTTGTTTTCGAATATCTGTGTGTATTTTTAAATAACTTTGATAATCATTATTTAAATTTTCATGCTCTTTTGCAAGAGCAAAAGCAGTCCAAACGCCCAAATGTTTATCATTATTAACAACTCTGATTTCTTTAGTTAAGGCATGCGCGAACGAATCAAGCAAGTCATATTTTTTAAACTTCCCTTCCTTTAAACTTTTATTCAAATGGTTGGCTATTAATTCGGCTTGATCAGGAAAAACGTAATTTTCCTGTAACAATAAATCAATTTTACCGATAGTTTCTTTTTTAAACTTTTCATTTATTTTTTTCTGTGCAAACACATCAACATTAAAGAAACTAATAAACAATAAAATATAGATGAAAAATGATTTCATATTTTCCTTTAGATTTAGTTACAAAAAAATCAGAATTGAATTTGATACTTATCAAATATAGTTAAATATTTCATTATCAAATTCAACCTAAAAAAGGTCATAAAAAAAGCTCCATAAAATTTATGGAGCTTTTTTATATCAATCTGTGTCTTGTCCTGAAATAGCGATACACAAAAAGTATCATTATGGAAAAAGATCAACAATTGCGCTATGTTAAGCGTACACAAAAAGATTACAGTATTTCTTTTAAGCTTCAAATTGTTCAGGAA